>Ga0210044_10001414_pt1 | contig 36414 bp, 31 predicted proteins | sample CryGey13umfilter_2_FD_183959 | JGI IMG/M metagenome (GOLD analysis project Ga0210044, IMG submission 183959) | Groundwater microbial communities from aquifer in Utah, USA - Crystal Geyser 4/9/14 3 um filter (SPAdes) (version 2) | ecosystem: Environmental > Aquatic > Deep subsurface >...
ATTATCAAAAAACTCTTTTATACATTTTGATCACTTTGCTGAAAATTTTGGAAATGAAGAGTCCAAATCCCAAGTGTTTATGCGGTTTTCTCATTTGAGACATTATTTTTCACGCTTTTTTCAGGTATAATAGTTATCTCTCTTTAGAATATGAAGCAAAGGAGGATGCTAAAATCGGGATAGAAAAAAGCATTAAACATATAAAGAAATGTCTAAATGAACTTTAAGGAGAAAAGAATGATTGACGTTCACGCCCATATCGGGAAAATCGGTTTAGGAAGACCGTTGAAGGTCTATCAGCTATTGAAGTTTATGGACAGAAATGGGATTGAGAAAGCGGTGGTTTTACCAATTGAAAATCCGGAGGAGACCTATTATTATGTTACCACCGATGAGGTATTGAAAGCTGGTAAGCGGCATCCCGAGAGATTAATTCCCTTCTGCAATATAGACCCTCGCCGTGGAGCCTCTGATACCTCAACAGATTTTTACAAAATAATCAAGGAATATAAAGAAAGGGGCTGTAAGGGCTTTGGTGAAGAACTCTCCGGTTTATGGGTAGATGACCTCCGACTGCAAAAAATATACGAGGCCTGCGGAAGATTGAAGATGCCGATTCTAATGCATCTGGATGGATTAAGGAACAAGGATGATATCGGTCTCTTGAGATTGGAGAAGATGCTCAAGAAATTTCCGAAAACAATCTTTATCGGTCATGGTCCACATTTCTGGGCCGAGATTTCCTCTGACTTAAAAAAGAAAGATTTTAGCGGTTACCCAAAAGGCGAAATAAAAAAAGGAGCATTGGATAAACTATTTTCTAAATGCCCTAATCTTTATGGTGACCTTTCGGCTGGTAGTGGCTATAATGCTTTGGCGAGAGACCCTGATTATGGGTATAAGTTTTTGGAGGAATTTCAGGGTAAACTTCTCTTTGGCACTGACTATCTATCCCCGGGACAGAAGTGTCCTCAAATTAAATTCTTAAAAGAGGCAAAGGAGAAGGGATTAATAAAGAAGAAAACATTTGAGAAGATTGCTTTTAAGAATGCTAAGAAGTTGTTAAGGGTTAAATGAAGAGGAAAGATATGGAAAAGTTAGCGATAGAGGGAGGAAAGCCAGTCAGAAAAAAGCCTTTTCCGGCAAGAATTTTATTTGATGAGAAGGAAAAAGAAGCCACATTAAGGGTGATTGAGAGAACAATGAAAGGTCCGGAGGCAATTGATATGATGGGTACTGGCCCAGAAGTTGAAGCATATAAAAAAGAATTTGCTAAATTCTTCTGCACAAAATTTGCTCAACCGGTTACTTCCGGAACAGCTGCCATTCATACCGCTTTAGGCGCATTGCGGTTAGAGCCGGGAACAGAGGTTATTACCAGCCCAATTACTGACCCGGGCACCGTTACCCCCATTTTACTACTAAACTGCATCCCGGTATTCGCCGATACCGATTATGAAACCTTAAATATTACCGCGGATTCCATTAAGAAAAAAATCACCAAAAAAACAAAGGTAATTATTCCGGTGCATTTGGCAGGACAACCGGCTGATATGGAGCCGATTATGAAATTAGCGAAGAAACATAAATTAACAGTTATTGAAGATTGCGCCCAGAGCCACGGAACAAAATATAAAGGCAAGTATGTTGGTTCTATCGGAGACCTCGGCGCTTTCAGTCTGATGGCTGGAAAGCATATGACCAGTGGCGGCCAAGGGGGAATGGTCATTACGAATAATGAGAAACTTTACTGGAATGTCAAAAGGTTTGCCGATAGAGGAAAGCCATTCGGTTCCAAAAATCCCACCAATCTCTTTTTAGGTGCTCAATATAGAGTGACAGAACTCCAAGCCGCCATTGGAAGAACGCAGTTGAAGAAATTAAAAGGAAGAATTAAAAAAAGACAAAACATTCTCAGAGAATTGAATAAAGGAATGAAAAATCTGAAAGTGATTAAATTATGGAAGACCATTAACGGGGCTTCCCCCAATCCCTGGTTCTGCTTTCTCCATTATGACCAAAGGAAAATGAAGGTAAATAAGGAAAAATTTGCCCAAGCGGCTGCGGCAGAAGGTATTCCCGTTGGCGCCCATTATACAACCGTGATGTATGAACAAACCTGGATTAAAGAGAAAAATACCTATGGGATCTCTCATTGTCCCTGGTCCTGTCCAAAGGGAAGAAATATCAATTATAAAAACTCCTGCCCCGTTGCTGAGAAAGCCCTTGCCGACCATATGACTTTATATATTAATGAATGTTGGACGGATAAAGAAATTGAAGATACAATTAAGGTATTGGAAAAAGTAGAAAAATATTATTTGCTGTAACTATTATCTGAGAGCGCAATTCAAAATGAATCAGACCATTGCGGAAAAAATTTTAAGCAGACATAGCGGAAAAAAAGTGCTCGCCGGAGATATTTGCATTGCGGATGTTGATTTGATAATGGCCCAGGACGGCACCGCCCCTTTAGCGATTAGAGCCTTTGAGAAGATGGGGAAGAAAAAGGTTGCTTATCCTGAAAAAAGCATTTTTGTTATTGACCACAACAGCCCCAGCCCCAGCATTGGCGTTAGCCAATTGCACGCCTTGATGAGAAATTTCGTTAAGAAACAAAAAATGAATTTTAGCGAATCCGGAAGTGGAATATGTCATATTGTCCTTCCGGAAAGAGGGTACATAAAACCGGGAAATCTTATTATTGGCGCGGATTCCCACACCCCTACCTATGGCGCCTTAAACGCCTTTGCTATTGGTATAGGCTCTACCGACATTGCCGCCGGACTCTATACCGGAAAACTCTGGTTTAAGGTACCGGAAACAATTAAGATTTCTCTTCGCGGGAAATTGCCCAAAGGGGTCTTTGCCAAGGATATCGCCCTTTTCCTGATAAAAAACTTAAGAGCCGACGGAGCAAATTACCAGGTAATTGAATTAAAAGGAAAGGGGGTTGAATCTTTAAGTATGGATGCTCGCTTCACTTTATGCAATATGCTGGTAGAAACCGGAGCTAAAAGTGCTATTTTAGAGGTAGATAAAAAGACAGAAAAATGGCTCAAGGAATATAAAGTAAACGGGCTCAATCCTGTTTCTCCCGATAAGAATGCTTCCTACTGCCAGGTTCTGGAATTTAACCTCTCCAATTTAGAACCGCAAATTGCCAAACCGCATCGGGTTGATAACGTTGTATCCCTGAAGAAATTGGCCGGAAAAAGGATTGATGAAGCATTTTTAGGAACCTGCACCAACGGAAGATTGGAGGACTTAAGAATTGCCGCCTCCATTCTAAAAGGAAAAAAAGTTCACCGGAATGTTCGTCTAATCATTGTCCCTGGCTCCAGAGAGATATTTCTTAATGCCGTAAAGGAAAATCTAATTAAAATCTTTATTGAAGCCGAAGCAGCGGTTCTGCCTCCCGGATGTGGCCCTTGCGTGGGCACCGGCCAGGGTGTACCTGCCGATAAAGAAATAGTCATCTCTACCGCCAACCGCAATTTCAAAGGAAGGATGGGAAATCCGGACGCTTTTATTTACTTAGCATCTCCGGCAACGGTTGCCGCTTCCTCCATCAAGGGAAAAATCACCGACCCCAGAGAATTTATATAAATTAGCCCCCTCACCTCCATCCTCTCCCCTTGGGGAGAGGAAACGTAGGTGAGGGGAAACTTTGAAATTCCATACAATAAATTAGCGAGGCTAAAAGCCTCGCACTACATCTTAGTTCTACGTAGTGCGAACCTTTCAGGTTCGCCAAAAAAGGAAATTCCTATGCATTTAAATTATACCCCCACCTATTTCCTCCCCCCTTGAGGGGGAGGATGAAGGTGAGGGGGTAACTTTGAAATTCCATATAATAAACTAAAGAAAAATTTTGCAATTGCCTGAAAGATGTAATATAATCTAAAAATATGGTCATTGCCATTGATGGGCCGGCCGGTTCTGGCAAGAGCACCGTAGCCAAACTTCTGGCAGAAAGATTAGGTTATCTTTACGTAGATACCGGAGCAATGTACCGCGCTCTTACTTACAAGGCGTTAAAAGAAAAAATAGATTTAGAAGATGGAAAAGACCTTACTTCTCTTGCCCGAGAAGCCAAGATTCTCCTAAAAGAGCAAAGCGGGAAATTAAAAGTTTTTTTAAATGGAGAGGAGGTAACCGAGAGTATCCGGGAAGAATCGGTTACCAATAATAGTTTCTATCTGGCTCGGGTTCCTTCGGTGCGGGCTGAGATGGTCAAGCAACAACGAAGGATGGCACAGGGAAATAATCTGGTAATGGAAGGACGCGATATTACAACGGTTGTTTTTCCCAAAGCCGAATTAAAGGTTTATCTGGACGCTTCTTTAAAGGAACGGGCAAAAAGGAGATTTTTAGAATTAAAGAAAAAGGGAGTAAAAACAACCTTAAAGAAAATTGCGCAAGAACTAAAAATAAGGGATAAAAAAGATAAGACCCGCAAAGTAGCCCCTTTAAGAATAGCAAAAGAATCTTTTCTTATAGATAGTACGAAAATGAAGATTGAAGAGGAAGTAGATTTAATCTTAAAAAAATGGAGAGAGAAATATGGCACGGCGAAAAACAGCAATTAGGTCTATCCGCAAAGAAAAGAAGGAAAGGGCTTTCAATAAATCCCATCGCACGTTCTTGAAAACCGCAATAAAGAGATATAAAAAAATTGTCTCTCTTAATGACCCGGCAGAAGCAAAAAAATCCTTTGCTTTTGCTATCAGTTCTCTGGATAAAGCAGCATGCAAACGGCTTATCCCCAAGAATCGGGTGGCGCGGAAGAAATCTCAATTAGCCAAATTACTAAATAAAGTTTCCGCAACTAGTTAGAAAGTTGCTGTCAGTAACTTCCTATGGAAGTTAATCTGTCCGTCCGCCAAGCAATACTGGCGGACTACTAAAGTAAGTAGAGAGTATAGTGGCGCAAGTTGCTTTTTTTATTAATTCTGTATATAATTAAAAAGCAACTGGATTTTCAGATAATGTATTTTCTCCAAAAAAGATAAGAGGTCCCAAAAAAATAAGGAGGGAGAAAAATGGCGAAGAAGAAAAAGAAAGTTGCGAAGAAAGTTGCGAAGAAAGCAGCCAAGAAAGGGAAGAAGAAAAGAAGATAAAAAAAGTGTTTTATTGAAGAAAAGGGTGCTGGAGAAATCCGGTACCCTTTTCTTTTAAGTTCTTATCTATTTGAGAAAGCTAAACGTGTAAGGGCCTTTCAGCATTATGTAAAACCTTTTTTAGAAAAACTATTAGCATTAGTAAATTCCTCTATTGTCATTTTGATATTTTTTGATAAGGCAAAAGCTGTTCCAACAAGAAAGGCATTAAATCCTTTTCTCTTAAGATAATTTACGTCTTCTTTTCTCATGATACGACTTTCAGCAACTTTTATGGCGTTAGCAGGAATTTTTTCAATGTAATCCGGAGATTTATAGATATCTTGATGAATATTTGCCTTTTTAAAATCAGTGTCGTAGTTTATAATTCTATAATTTCTTCCATAAATTTTTGCGGTATCTGGAATATTGTTTAAATCTTTTTCATTATTGAATTCAACTAAGCATTCCATTTCTAATTCTCTGCTCAGCTCTATAAATTTTTTAATCTTGTCCTTACTAAGTATTGAACTGATGAGAAGTATGGCATCTGCACCATAAGCTCTAGCCTGATATATTTGATATTCATCTATTATAAAGTCTTTTTGCAAAATTGGTTTACTTGTATCCTCCTTAATTTTTTGCATGATAGCTTTATCCCCGCCAAAATAGTTTTTATCAGTAAGAACAGATATAGCAACTACATTGCTTTTTTCATAGTATTTTGCTAAATCTCTCATACTTTTATCATTGATTCTTTGAAGATTTGTGGGTGATTTTATTTTAGTCTCAGCAATGATATTTATTCCAGATTTACTAAGACTTCCCGAAAAATCCCTCGTTGGTAGCAATATCCCTATCTTTTCTTTAAGCTTTTCTATGCTCTCTTGTTTCTTATCTAGTCCAATTTCTCTTTTTTTGTTTTCTATAATATCTTTTAATGTCGCCATTTTTATGCACCAAGATATAAAATACCAACAGCTTTATTTTTATATAAAGGTTTCGAATTAGAAGGATATCTTGCAAGTACTTTACCTTCTTCCAGGTTCACTGCTCCCCGGGTGGGACGATTATCGAACTTTAAACTGGGGAGAAATCTATAAATATCCTGAGGTTATTCTATCACAAATTCAGGGATTATTGCAACCCACTCGACATTTCGGGTAAGGTTATCTAACCTCTTGTTCTATCAATGATTTCTGACTGTTTCATCCGCATACCCCACCCTGCTACTCACTATTTCTAAAATAGGGGGATTGGGGGCAAATCGCCTTCCGTCTTCAAAAAGAGTTACCTTATCCGAGAGAAATTGTATCATAAAAAACTTTTTGATTTTTCTTCTTGTTAATGTTATAATTTTACAAAAGAAAAGGAGGATTTATGGAGACCTATGATTATAAGGTTATCTTAGAGCCTGATGAAACAGGAGGTTATGTAATAAGTTGTCCATCCCTTCCTGGATGCTATAGTCAGGGAGAGACAATTAAGGAGGCATTAGCCAATATCAAAGAGGCTGTTTCGCTCTGTCTGGAGGATATGCGTTCAGAAGGCGAGGAGATACCAGATGGTTCAGAGGCATTAGTAGGAAGTGTCGTTGTGACAAGATGAGCCCTAAACTTCCCGTTGTCTCTGGAAAAGAGGCAATTAAAATTTTTCAAAAGATAGGTTATATTGTAGTAAAACAGAAAAGCAGTCATATCAGGCTACGGGATAAATCTAATCCTCTCCATAAACCTTTAACTGTGCCAGACCATAAAGAAATTAAACCAGGCTTACTCAAGAAACTTCTTCGCGATGCTAATCTAACTACAGAGGATTTTACAGAGTTGCTGAAAAAATAAAGTTCTTTGAGAAAAGCAATACCTTTAGCCTTTTTCTTATAAGATAGGATAATTCCTACTTAACCCGTCAGCTCCCCGGGTAGGGCTCGAACCTACAACATTTCGGTTACAAAAACTCCCTTATGTTTCCATAAGGCATGGACTATCTCATCATCCAATACATAAATTTATATACTGGAGGTGGGCGCTAATAAGCATTATTCTATTCGTCAGCTTTAGTCTCTGCACCTTTTAGCCGCCTTTAAAATCAGCTAACTTGGCTCAGGATTACCATACTTACTCACTTTGAGTCACTTTGAAGTAAGGGTAGGATTTCCTGAATTCACCCACTTTTCATCTCAGCATTACTGCTGAGCGCTGCTAACCACAGCCGAACGCTCTACCATTGAGCTACCGGGGATCTCTTTATCAAATAACGGATTCCGTAAAATAGATTTAATCCATCCTCTTATTTTTCTATGAATTTTTTCTGTTTCCGCTATACGCTTTCTCTGCTGTTTCTTGGCATTTACAATACTTCCTTTTAATGCTCCTTTGAGTTTACGCTGAGCTAAGCGATTCTCAAACTCCCCAGAAAGAGTTATATCTCTACACCATAAACTAAGCGTACTTTTAGAAACATGAAGAATCTTTTTAATCTCATTATAGGATAAACCATTTTTCCGTAATTCTCTCGCTCTGAGTTTTTCGGCTAATTTTCCTGTGTATCCCATAAGCTACCGGGGAATATTATTTCTATACCATAACTTTGCGTTTCTTACAAATGACGCTAATGCTTTCTCCCACAATGAAGAAGGTCAAAATAAGAAGGATAATTGCCACCACGCCTAAGAGCAGTTTCCCGCTGCGGAAGAAAGTGTTTGCCTCATAAACCAAAGCAAGAATGGTCGTAGCCAGCATAAAGAGCCCGGGAATCAGGGTATAGCGGGTAGGCTTATTTTTGATTAAAAGATAAAGGCTGATAATCAACAAGACCAAAGCGGCAACCAGTTGATTAGCCGCGCCGAAAACCGGCCAGATTGCCTGCCAGTTGCCCAGAGCAAGCCAGCCCGCAAGAGCAACAATCACCAGCGTAGAAAGATATCGATTTCTGAATAATTTAATTCTTAAACCTTCTCCAAAGAGTTCCTCACTGATATAACGGGTAATACGGGTTGCTGAATCCAGAGTAGTCACTACAAAAGCATTTAACATTATCATGCCAATTAATGCTCCCAAAACACCAAAGATTGGCTTAATCAATTCACCATAGCCCTTGCCAAAAGCAACAATCCAGCCCTCGTTCTTTATTATTTCCGGATAGATAAGATTAAGATGGCCGGAGGCTTTGCTCCAATAGAGTCCCGCAGAAACCGCCAGAACAGCTAAAACTGCTAAAACCCCCTCCGCAATCATTGCCCCATAACCAATTTTTCTAGCATCCTTCTCATTGGATAACTGCTTAGCGGTGGTGCCGCTGGCGATAAGACTATGAAAACCACTGATTGCGCCGCAAGCAATAATAACGCCAAGCATCGGCCAGAGAGCTCCTCCAGTCCCCTTCCAGGCAATATAGGCCGGCGTATGAATGACCGGATGAGTAAGAATAAGGCCCAAATAGCCAAAGAAAAGTCCGAAAAACAGGATAAAGGCCGAAAGATAGTCTCTGGGTTGAAGAAGGATATTTACCGGAATTATCGAAGCAATAAAAGCATAAAGAAGAAGAATCTTTATCCAGTTTCTTGCTCCCCCCGGAATGGAGAGAGGGAAATAATACCCCAAAATAATAAGACCAAAGAGGATAAGAACACCAATAACGGTGCTGACTACCTGGTTAAGATTCCATTTATAAATCATTAAACTGAGTAGAATGGCATCAAAGATAAGCCCAAAAGTAGGAACCACTATCTTGGGCTGGGCGGCCAAGGTCTGGGCGCCAACGGCCGCAAAAACCGTTACCACCAGGATAAGAGATAACCAGAGAAACAAAGAAAAAATAATTTTAGTGCGATAATTAACCACCGATTCAGCAATATCCCCGATTGATTTTCCTCCATGCCTGATTGAAATAAACAAAGATGAAAAATCATGTATTCCTCCTAAAAAAATGGAACCAAGAACAATCCAGATTACTGCCGGCAGCCAGCCCCAGATAGCACAGGCAATAACAGGACCGATAATCGGGCCAGCTCCCGCAATAGAGGCAAAGTGATGACCAAAGAGAATTAGCCAGTTTTTAGCCGGAACATAATCTATCCCATCTTCTCTCTCTATTGCCGGAGTTTTTCTTTCCGGATCTATCTGCCATAATCTTTCGGCAATTCTTCCGTAAAATTTATAGCCTAAAAAGAAAAGGAGGAGGGAAATTGCCCCAATCCATAAAGAGTTCATTTTTTTAAAAAACTAAATTATTACAGAGATGTTATCCCTGATTTTTTTAACAGCGCTGATGATATCATCCATATCTTCCCTGTCTCCTAAAAGGACTGACTGGGAAAACCAGACTGCTTCTTTACAGATTTTTTCGGTATTCGGGCAGGAAACCTGATTATAATCCATCTCTTTGCCATAGTAGGGGCAGGATAGAGGGCAAAACCTTGGTCCTTTTCCTTTTCTTAGAAATAAAGGATTTTTATAGAGGGGATGAGGATAACCGCTACTTGCAGGAATACCTTCTGCCTGTAAAGCGTCTAAGAATTTCTCTCTTGAGACTTCTCTCCACTCTTCTTTTAAATAACGAAATTGGTAAAGATGATAGGAACGCCTGGTGATGCGAGAATCATCACTATCAATAATCTTGATTCCTAGCATTCCTTTCAATCTTTCATTAAGATATTTAGCATTCTCTTCTCTTTTTAACACCTGGGATTCCAGGCGGGTAAGTTGCCCTAATAAAATTGCCGCCTGCAGTTCAGTAAGCCTCAAATTACTGCCTAAAAGGCAATGCTCATACCAGGGTTTATCTTTGCCTCTACCACAATTAATGTAGGAACGAGCGTTATCGGCAATTTCCTGATTATCCGTAAGAATGATCCCTCCCTCTCCAGAAGTAATGTTTTTGCTCATCTGAAAACTGAAAGCACCGCAATCACCGAGAGCCCCGGTTCCTCTATTCTTCCATTTGCTTCCCCAGGAATGGCAGGCATCCTCAATAATTTTTAAGTTATGTTTTTTGGCTAAATTATTAAAAGCATCCATATCTACAGGAAGACCAGCGAAGTGAACCGGAATGACTGCTTTTGTTTTTTCAGTGATTTTCTTTTCTGCATCTATCGGGTCAAGATTAGCCGTTTCTAAACTGATATCGGCAAAAATAGGAATCGCATTTACTCTTAATACCGCTGATGCGGTAGCAACAAAGGTATAAGGAGGAACAATTACCTCATCCCCGGGGCCAATTCCTACGGATAAGAGAGAGACCTCCAAAGCGGCAGTGCCATTGGTGCAGGTAATTCCATATTGGGTATCCTGAAAATCAGCAAATTTCTCCTCAAATTCCTTTACTCTTTCTCCGTACCACCACTTCTTGCTTTCAAAAACCTCTAAGAGATTATTTCTCTCTTCTTCTCCCACAACCGGCCAGGAAGGAAAGGGTTTTGTCCTTACCGGTTCTCCTCCATTAATGGCTAATTTTTCCATATTTTTCTCTTGATAAATTCAGCGCTTCATTAACCAATATTTCTCCTACATTATCTTGAAAAGGAAACTCCGCATAGATTTTGGGAGCAAGACTTGCCGCATATCCCTTTCTCTTAAAATCATCCTTATCTGGAATATAGCCAATTATACCATTACTATAACCAACAATGAAATTATAGTTAAAGGAATGTCCACTCTTTATTTCTAAACCAAATTTAGTAAATACTTCTCCCGGAAGGAAGAAGAAACAGGCATCGTTGACCGAAAGAACCTGTATTTCTGCAGAAGTCTCTGATGAAATATTTTCTTCTAATTTCTTTAAGAATCTTCTTTTCCAATTTTGATAAAACTTTTTCGTTCTTGCAGGGGAAACACTTATTTTTTCTTCTGCTTCTTCCATCAACGCTTTTCTATCTATTACCAAAGGAAGTTTTATTTTTCGGGAAACTAAATCTATGTTTACTTGAGCATTTGTCTCAATCTTTGGCAAAACTTCTAAAACCGTATCGGCTAAAATCTTCCCATATTTTTCTGCGTTCTCAAAGGAGGGACAAGGTCCTCCTTTAGGGTCAATATCCCCACAGGCTCCCTGAAGAAAGAAAGCCTTTGCTCCGGTTGTCTCTTCAATTTTTCGGCAGACAAAACCAGGGAAATCAGCAGAGATAAGAAAATTCTTTCTTCCCAGGCAAACAGCATGGCAGGCATAATTAAAAAGAATCGCTAAAGGCTTGTCTTCCTCGGTATCAATCTTAGCCACCATAACCTGGCGGTCAACTATTCCATCCTTTTTTGTTCGATTGTAAGATAAATCACTTGTGGTTTTAGCAAAGCCAATCTTAGCTTTTTTCATCTTTTTGAGAGCTCTATTTACCCCTCTGAGAAATTGCTCTGGCAGAGAAGAAGAAGACAGATATTTCTCATCGATCTCGCCACAGCCATAAAGAATAGCAGTTGCCGGTCCGGAATGGGTATGAGTACAGGAGAAAATAATATTTTTTTCTTTTATTTTTGCTTCTTCTGCAATTAGTTGTCGAATCTCTTCTACTAAATCCTCACCTAGAGCGATTAATTCGCAGTTAAGGTAAAGATACCTTTCTCCCCTATCTTCTAAAATCAGTATTTTGCCATGAAGAGAGTCATGAATTCCTTTTGCTTTTCTTTTCAAATAGAATCCATAACCACACAACTCCACTCCGAGAGGAGGGGTAATATCCACTGCCTCAACGCCAATTTTTAGCATGATGCTACTTTTAAAAGTTTTTCCCAGCGCTTATCAATATGATTTTGAATGTCTTCCAACAAACTTTTATTTTCCGGTTTAAATAAATGCTTGAAACGACCCTGTAATTTCAGCCATTCAGTAATTGGTTTTTTCTCCTTAGGTCTATAACTAAGAGAATATTTCCCATTAACTACTTCATATAAAGGCCAAAAACAGGTATCCGCCGCAAGTCTTCCCACTTCCAACGTTTTCTCCGGAGGATATCTCCAGCCTAAGCGGCAGGGGGACAGAACATCAATGAAGCTGGGTCCGTCCGTATCTAAAGCTTTTTCCACTTTACTCATAAAATCATTCCATTTTCCTACGGTTGCCGCGGCAGCATAAGGAATTTGATGGGCAACCATAATACCGATTAAATCTTTTTGGAATTGAACTTTTCCCTGACTTACCGTCCCTGCGGGAGCGGTAGTAGTACTTGCCCCCCTGGGGGTAGCGGAGGAACGCTGAATTCCGGTATTCATATAAGCTTGATTATTGTAACAGATATAGAGAAAACGATGTCCTCTCTCTACCGCTCCGGATAAAGCCTGCAATCCAATATCATAGGTGCCGCCATCCCCTCCAAAAGCAATAAATCGAATATCTTTTTTGATTCTTCCCTGTTTTTTTAAACTCTTATAAGCCGCCTCAACCCCGCTTACCGAACTTGCCGCATTCTCAAAGGCATTATGGAACCAGGGAACCGCCCAGGCAGAATAAGGAAAAATGGTGCTGGCAACCTCCAGACAACCGGTAGAAGCCACTACTACCACCGGGGTCTTTGCGGCCAGAAGGACCTGCCGGGCAACAATACCCGCTCCGCAACCAGGACACAACCGATGGCCGCTGACAAACAAATCCTTTTTTTCTGATAATTCCTTTAAACTCGCCATTTATTCTCCTTATTATTCACCAACAACAGATGAAAATGTAGTGGCAGAGTTTACTCTGCCCGAGTTCGATGAATCGAACCCCTACAACAAGTGCGATAAATCGCACCGCTACATTGTCGAGCAAGCTCGACCACTACAATATTCGTGTTAATTCGTGGTTACAATTTATTTATTCTCGTACTCCCAAATACTGCACCAGGGTTTTAATCTTGTTAGTTTTCTTTATCTCCTCTAACTCCTGATAAATTCCTCTAATTTCTTTTAACCCAATGTCCCGGCCACCCAGCCCGTAGATATAATCAACAATCTTTGGTCTTTCTTCCAAATCGTAAAGAACGTTTCTTATCTCGCTGAAAAGAGGACCACTCACTGCATTGAAGGAATCGGAGCGGTCCAAAATTGCAATTGCTTTAACATTTTTCAACACCTCTTTTAATTCCTTTGCGGGAAAAGGGCGAAAAACCCTTAATTTTAAAAGCCCGGCTTTTATTCCCTCTTCTCGCAACTGGTCAACTACAGTCTTGGCTGTTCCTGCCGTAGAGCCCATTACCACAATAGCAACTTCGCTATCGGAAATTTTGTAGTCTTCAAAGAAGCGATAGTTTCGGCCAAATTTTTCCCCAAACTCCTCCCCTACCTTTAGAATAACTTCTTTACTCTTAATCATCGCTTCCGCTTCCTGACGTTTATGCTCAAAGTAATAATCCTGCAAATCCAAAGCGCCAATGGTAATTGGATGCTCTATATCCAGAAGGAAATTTTTAGGTTGGTACTTACCGATAAATTCCTTCACTTCCTTATCGGAGAGTGACTCTATAAGTTCCAGACAATGGGAAAGAATAAAACCGTCGGTAGTAACCATCACCGGCAAAAACATCTCTTCGGCAATCCTGACTGCCTGGAGAAGATTGTCGTAACTTTCCTGGACGCTTTCGGAGAAAATCTGAATCCAGCCGGTATCCCTGGCTCCCATTGAATCGCTGTGGTCGCAATGGATATTAATTGGAGCTGAAAGAGAACGATTAACCATCGGCATTATAATCGGCAATCTTAAACCGGAAGCGATATTTAAAACTTCCCACATTAAAGCAAGCCCCTGCGATGAGGTTGCGGTCATTGCTCTTGCTCCGGCAAGGGATGCTCCTATCACAGCGCTCATCGCGCTGTGTTCGCTTTCCACCGGAACAAATTCCGTATCCACTTTCCCATCAGCCACAAATTGCGAAAAAATCTGGACAATTTCGGTAGCAGGAGTAATGGGATAAGCCGCAACAACATCAGGATTAATCTGCCTCATCGCTTCCGCAAATGCTTCATTCGCAGTTTTCCCTATTCTTCTCTCAGACATTTTTTCTCTTCAATATTTTCGTCAAAGGGTAGGTATTAAGTACATCTTTCTTTTCCAGCCAACCGCGCCTTGCTACCGCAACTCCCAACTTTAAATATTTCAACATTCCTAAACTATGGCTGTCGGAACCAATGGCAAGTTTAACTCCAAAATCCTTAGCCCGGCGAGAATTGTTATCGTTAAGGTCAAGACGGTCATAGCAAGCGTTAATTTCCAAAGCGGTATCGGTCTCTGCGGCAATCTCAAATATTTTATCCAAATCCAGCCGGTAGCCTTCTCTTTTTGAAATCAATCTGCCGGTAGGGTGGGCAATAATATCCACATTGGGATTTTGCATCGCTTTTCTCATCCTGCCGGTTACATTCTTCCTGAATCCCTGATGAATTGCGGCAATAACCAAATCCAGTTCTCTCAGGAGAGCATCGGGATAGTCCAGAGTTCCGTCAGCAAGAATATCAACCTCCATTCCTTTTAAGATTTTAACTCTTTTTGACTTTTTATTCAAATAATCAATCTCCTCATTTCTTTTAAGAACATCTTTTATGCTTAATCCTCCGGCATATTTTACCGATTGGGAATGGTCGCAAATTGCCAAATAGGAGAGCCCCAAACTCCCGGCGGTTTCAGCAATCATCCTGATACTGTCTTCTCCGTCAGAATATTCGGAATGAATGTGAAAATCGCCCTTGATTTCATCAAATTTTACCAGAGAGGGCAGAGTCTTTTCCCTGGCCGCTTCAATCTCGCCTTGATCCTCTCTGAGTTCAGGGGGGATATAAGGCAAACCCAGAGCTTGATAGATTTCTTCTTCATTTTTCCCGGCTATTTTCCTCGTCCCTTTAAATAAACCATATTCGTTAATTTTCATTCCTTTTTCCTTGGCAATGCTGCGCAGTTTAATATTGTGAGATTTGGAGCCGGTAAAGTATTGAAGGGCAGCGCCATAGGAATCAGAGGGAACTACCCGCAAATCTATCTGAATTCCTTTTTTGCTGATAATGGAGGCCTTAGTTTCCCCCCGGGCAAGAATTCTCTCAACGAAAGGAAGACTGATAAAATAGTCAATAACTTTCCGGCTATTTTTGGCCGTAGTTAAAATGTCAATATCCCCAATATCTTCCTTCATTCTCCGCAGAGAACCTGCAGAAGAAATCTTCTCTACCTTTGGCTTCAATAAATCAATGATTTCATCAAGTAAGGGAAGGGCAACCCCGAGAAGGGTTCTTCCCTTTTTTTTCTCAAAAAATTCTATTCCTTTTTTGATATTTTTTACCTTTTTCTCTCCCATCCCCGGCAGTCCGGTTAAAGACTTATTTTCAATAACCTTTTCCAGGCCAGCAAGATTTTTGATTTTAAATTTCTGATAGAGCAAAGATAAGGTTTTAGGCCCTACTCCGGGAATTTTAAGCAGAGAAATAATTTCCTCCGGGAATTCCTTCTTAATTTCTTCATACTTTTTTATTCTGCCGGTTTTTAAGTATTCCTCGATTTTTTGGGCAATCCCCTCCCCTACCCCGGGAATCCCGCGGAGTTTCCTCTCTCCGGCGATTTTCTCAAGATCAACGGATAAGTCTCTCAAAGACTGGCTGGCTCTTCGGTAAGCATTTATTTTAAAAGGATTTTCCCCTTTGAATTCTAAGATATCTCCAATTTTTTCAAAAATCTCGGCAATTTCCTGATTTTTCATCGCAAGGTTTTAATTTCATGGGAAGCAAAGGAAACTCAGTTATTAACCTTCCCGGTCAATAAATTTTAGTAATCTCATCCACCTTAAATTTTGGCAGTTCTTTTATTTTACCATTTACTTCTATCTTGTATCCAAAATCTTCTGGTTTGATTCTACCAATAACCACAACCGGAATTTTTTTCTTTTGGAAAACCTGAAGCAGTTTAGAGGTTTCTTTTGGGCTTAAACTAATCAATAAAGAGCCCGAAGCAATAAGACCCCAGGGATTGAGCCCAAACTCCTGGCATAAAATTTTTGTCTCCGGATAAATCTTAATTCTATCCGAAAAGATTAATACCCCCTTTCCCGAGGCCTGGGCAATCTCCCGGATACCGGTAGAAATACCCCCTTCAGTGGGGTCATGCATCGCATGAATCTTAACCGAACTATTGGCTAAAAGAGCCTCCTTTACAATACTGATACCCGGAGCAAGAAAAAAATTCTTGGCTTTTCTTAAAAAAGAAGGAGGGAATTTTTTCCGGAGATATTTTTCCTTTTCCCGGGCAATAATGGAAGTTCCCTCAATAGCGATTCCTTTAACTAAGAGAAGGTCATCCCCTATCCTGCCATTTGAACTTGGAGTTATTTTATTTTTTTCAACCGTCCCAATCATCTCCCCGATTACAATCGGTTTTTTCAATCCTGAGGTAATCTCAATATGGCCCCCAACCCAGGTAATATCCAATTGCCGGCAGATAGCAGCAACATTTTTAAAAAGGTTCTCTACGTCATTTTTAGTGGTCTTGCCTTCAGGAAGAAGATTAGCGGTTAAGAACCACCTAGGTTTTCCGCCCATCGCAACGATATCATTGGCATTAATTAAAACAGCAAAATGGCCAATTTCCCCTTTGGTTAAGGTAATGGGGTCGGTAGAAAGGACTAAATATTTATCTCCTTGCCGGATGACCGCCGCATCCTCGCCAATTTTGGGAGGGACAACAATAGATTTATCTTTCCGATAACATTTCTTAATTAACCCGGAAAGAAGATTGGAATTAAGTTTACCAACCGGCAAAGCTCGTATCATAATTCTATATTAACATTTAAATTTGAGTAAATTCTATTCGGGGTTCTATTCAGTATTCCTAACGAGGTCAATTTTATTTATTCCTCTTACCGAATTGACAAGATAGATTTTATCCGCATTTTTTAATTCTTTCAAAGTCAAAACCTTTTCCTTGATATTCGGTCTTTTATTCAGAAGATACCGACGGTAAACGCCGTTAAGAAGTCCGCAGGCAAGAGGGGGCGTGTAATAGAATTTACCCGATTTAATGAAAATATTGGAGATTGCCCCTTCGGTAATTTCAGCCTTCTCATTGCGAAAGAGAACATCATAATACCCTGATTTTCTATATTTCCGATATTCCTCATCATATAATTTTCTGTTGGTAGTTTTATGCCGGAGAAAAAGAGCTTTTGATGAAGTCCTGAATTTTGAGATGGTTGCTAATTTTGCGGAATTTATGACGCCCGTCAATTTCTGATGGGTGAGAGAAATGCTTCCATCCTTGTAAAGAAGCAGCCTGACTTTATAAAGGGTTTCGGCATTAAATTGTTTTTTCAGTTCGGAAAGAAGAGCTCTCAAGTGCTTTTGGTTATAATGAAACTCAAAATAAAGAGATGAATCCTTTAATCGACGAAGATGCTCTTTTAGAAGAAAAAAACCGGTTTTTTTTGACCAGAGCATTGTTTCAATCAATTGAAACTCAGGCCTGGGATTTACCAGGAAATCCGCCTTCAATTTACACTCTTCATACTCTGAAATCCCATCGGAATCCTGGACAATGCCACTTCCAATTCCCATCTCTCCTCTTTCTCCTTCCAGAAACAGAGTGCGTATCGCGACATTAAACACCGCTTTTTTCTCCGGAGTAAAAAATCCAATCGCGCCGGTATAAACCTTCCGCTCCTCTTTTTCCAGTCCCTTGATAATCTGCATCGTCCTGATTTTAGGGGCACCGGTGACCGAGCCGGAAGGAAAAATACCAGAGAATAATTCGTAAAGTGAAAGATTCTTTTTTAATATACTTTTAACCGTTGAGGTCATCTGGAAAAGGGTTTCGTACTTCTCAACGGTAAAGATACGCGGCACCTCGACGCTACCTGTTTGAGAGACCACTCCCAGGTCATTACGGAGCAAGTCGACAATCATTATATTTTCTGCATTATTTTTTATATCAAACTTCAGTTTATTTTTGTTGATTCGGTCCTCTTTTGTATTTCTTCCTCTCTCCATCGTTCCTTTCATCGGTTTAACCCAAATTTCATCTTCTTTTTTCCTGAAGAATAACTCCGGGGAGAAGGAAAGCACCTTGAAATCTTCTGTTTTGATGAAAGCGCTGTAGGAAACGGATTGATTACTGCGCAGGGTATGATATAACTGGTAGGGCGAACCTTTAAAATCAAACTTATACTTTAGCGTATAATTAACCTGATAGGTTTCCCCCGCGCGGATAAACTCCTTGATTTTATTAATGGAATTAAGATAATCTTTCTTGCTAACGTTCAATCTCAGATTCTTTATCTGGTAAGCACCCCCTGAGATCATTGCGAGCGAATAAAATGAGCGTGGCAATCCGCGGAGCGTCGCGAGCCCCGATTTGTCAGGGCGTGGCGATCTCATTGAGATTGCTTCGCTGACGCTCGCAACGACTTTGTCGGATTGCTTCATTTCATTCGCAATGACCGGCGAGAATCTATTTCTTCGGTGGTCAAAAACAATCGGGGATTTAAAAATACCAAGCCAGATGAGAGGAAACTTATAGTTTCTCTTTGCTTGATATAAGTTCTCAAAACTATAACCCATTTCATAGGAGAAAAAGCCTGCGGCATAATAACCTTTATTTAAATAGCTCTCAAGTTGAGCAAAGGCATCCCTTATTCCATCGATTTGGTAACACTCAATGACTTTAACCGGATGGACAAAAATATAGGAAAATCGATTTGAAGGGTTTCTTCTTGCGGTCTCTAAAAAAACGAACGTCCGATGGTCCTTTAGCCAATTAAGAAGCCTTAAAATTGGTAAATCCTTTTTCCCTGGAGAATAGATAGACATGTTAATAGAGATTTGTGGGTTTGATAAATTAGATTCTTGCTGTATTTTCTATAACTTTGTAGGGGTTCGATTCATCGAACCCGTTTCATAAAACTGTTCAAATTTTATTCTCTCCACTAACGGATTATTCTGAACATACTCTCTAATCTTAGACAACACATTATGGGTTCTAATCACATGCTCATAATAGTTACGTTGCCAGAAATTCTTTTCTCCAGTAATTTTGCTTACTAATGCCTTAAATGCTCGCACTATCTCACCAAGAGATACTTTAATATCTTCAAAAATGAAAATCACATGAACATGAGTTGGCATTATGCTGTAATAATCAATGGTTAAACCAGAAAAGCGTTCAGGAAGATTTAACAAAGTCATATCAACTTTTTCTTTATACTCTTCAATAATTGGTCTGTTGTCACGTGTACAAATCGTCACAAAGTAGAATCCATTAGAAGAATAATCATAATTTTTCAAACGTATACTTTTACGCTTGGGAAAGTTATTCATATATCACCCTTGAATAAACACTTGTAACAAAAGTTTTTTTAAACTATAGGGTAGTATAGAACGTTTTGCTCCATAAATTCCGCTATATATACTCTATGCTAACTTTAGTAGGAATCTGCGTAGTTAGACTTCCTCGTTTAAGTTTGTAGCAAATGGAGCGACTACAAGGGAATTTGTAGTTGCCTGATTTATCAGACTTTCTTATACTTTTCATGTACGGCTAAATCCAATTCTTTAACCAATCTTTTTTCTATGGCATCCATCAACTCTTCTTTCCTAAAAGACGCTTACTATGAAGAGAAACTTTCGTTTTTTACTCAAATGGGATATATCTTTCCTCACAGCCAGGGAGCCATTTGGGGATGTCGTATCTAACGCAGATATTCTGGCGGCGGACAGAACGACGAAATCTTCTTACCTGCCAGTCTTCCCAATTAGGGTGAATGTAATACTCTCCTCTTCTTTGACTTTTAGCACGAGGATTATATCTATCATTGGGTAGGTTCAAGGGACGGTAGCGACAATCAATTACCTGGACCTGCCAGTGCTTACAAGCATCTAACTTGCGTCTTAACTCTTCGTAAGGAAGTTCGTGATTATAGAGCATAAAGATAAAGATTTCCTTATTATTAAAGCCTGCCTCCTTTAAAACTTCTATCTTTTCTTTTACATCTGACCATTTAGAATAGGGTTCATCCCAAGCAATGCGGGGTTTTTTGAAATGGGCTCTCTTAAGTAAAAAAGCAATTTCTGGTGTGAGCATTTTTCTATCAAATCCACTTTGGCTTTCACATTGAATACATCTATTGTTTAATCTCATTTCTGCCAATTCTTCTAGAATATTTTTGATATGGGGATTAGTCAATAAATTGTTATCATAGAAGATTATCCGGTTGAATTTAATTTCATCTTTTATAGATTTTTTATAGGTGACTTCAGGTTCAATCTTCCAGGTCCCGCAAAATGAGCATCTCTGAGGGCAACCTCTTGAGGCATGTATGATTTGATAATCTACATCTACAAGGTCATAGGCTGGTTCATATTTTTCTGCGACTCCTTTCCGATATAATCCTTTCTCAACCTTATCACATCCTGATTCTTTACAATGTTCAGGCATCAAGGAGGCATAAATGCCACCTATCTCAACCCAGGATTTAGGATAAAACTTCCTATAATAAGAAACACTTTCCCAGACATATTTTGACCAATAAGTAAAGAGAGAGGTTATTTTTATCTGATCAGGATAGAATTGAGCTGGATAATTTCCGCGATGTAATTCAATCTTATCACCCAAGGAGCGATGATAAGAAGCTATTTTTAGAAGACCGATAGGTAGAAAATGGGCGTGATTTTTGCTCTTTGGCGGTATTGGAAAATTGGGTTCGACTAAAAGGATTTTCATATTAACTTTGGATTATTAAAAAACAACTTATAAATGTTTTCAAAAATAGATGTAACTTCATGGATATTTAACTTAATATCTGTTGGATGGGCGCAATCACACCTGGTTATATAACAATTTCTTAATTTATTATCTTCTGTTCTTGTAATTATTTTTTTATAAAGTAAATAGAGCAATAATTGCCGATCTTTGCCATCGCGCAAGTCATCTTCTGTTAAAACATCTGTCCTGTAGTTTTTTAATTGACGATAAGGATCTTTGTTTAGTTTGGACATAGATTTTGAGACACTATTAAATTCTGTAATATTATTGGAGATATATTTAATCACTTTACTTATTCCAGCTGCCCAAATCATAACAAGAGCGGCTTTATAACAACTTCTTTCGGAACAATAAATGGCTTCGGAAATATAATCAGATTCTTCATGACTTAATTTCTTACCAATGTTTTCAAAGTTTTTCCTTATACTTTCCAGAGAACTTTCTTCTTTTTTTGTTAATTTTATTTTTTTATAGCTATCAACCCCAGGTCTTTCTTCAGGATACCTTGTTCTTTTAATCTTTGTTTTTGGTAATTTCTTAATCGCTTTTATTTTTTTATCCAAAGGTGGATTTAACGTGAGGTATTCGTCAAAAATTTCTTGAATATTTTTATTTTTATTGGTCAAAAAAATCTCTATCAATTCTTCTATTTTATTCTTTTGTTTTTCATCCTTAAAAACATATTTAAACTTATCCATTAAAAAGCGTGTATTAACAAGTAAGCCATGGACGGCTTTATTTACGAGTAACTTTCTTACATTTTCTTCTCCGTATTTTTGTAATAATAACGGGTATTTCCCTTTTAAGGGTCTTATAAAATTTGATTCAATTTGAATTAGATAACTCATATCAATTTGTCCGGAAATTACTTTTTTAATAATATCATCATCATATTCAATGAGTTTAAGTAAATCCGAAATCTCAGCATTTGTATGTGCAGTTATTTCTTTTAATTTTTTAATTAGTTCTTTCTCCGTGATTTTTGGATTATCTTGTTTGCTATCTGTAATAATTGTCTTTATGGATTTGGTTTCCGCAGCTTTACTCCAATTTTTTCTCAACATATGTACTTGATATGCCAAAATCCTTCCATCCATATCGTCCTTTGCAATAAGAGTCGGAACTTTGTATTCTAGATTACCTTCCGCTGTTTTAATTGCTGCCCTTAATCGTCTCTCTCCATCGATTAGTTTAAAATGTTCCGGATTTGTTTCATCCTTTTTAACTATCAATGGTTCCAAAATTTCATATTGTGTGACAGAAGTTACCAGTTTCTTGAATTCTTGGTCATTCTCAATTTGCTCCCCTGTTTCTCCTCTGGGGTTGTTTACATCATATGAAATATTTTGAATTTCAACGTACTGAACATTTTTTTCTAGTGGTTTCATAGATTTCAGTCCTCCTTCTTATTCGTTTAATTCCTTTAATGAATCTTTGATATCTCCTAATTCACGGTCAGTCAAACTCCAAAGATTAGCGGCACATTGGTCAATTTTTTCTTCAATTTTATTTATTTCTTCTTGATTATCTTTTTCTGCTGCTTGATGAGCCCTTTCCGAAAGTTCAGCAAGTTTAAGATGAAGACTATTTTGTGGGTTGAATTTGGGGATGCGGATATTTTGAAGGACATGAGGGTCACCAAAGCTCTTTCCACCTTTCATTGAATATGATTGAAGAGCAAAATTTACAATTTTTGAATTCATTAAGGCGCAGATATAATGTGCTTCTTTAGATGATTCGCAAGCGACTAAAGTGACTATATGTTGAGGAAGAATCGCCTTATTTTCTTTGGTTGAAATTACCGCAGAGACAATTTTAGAGGCAATATTGGGCCACACCACCTTATACGGAGTAAAGGTATAATCGCCAATATCAAACATAGAGTAAAAAGGAGCTGTTTCCACAATATGACCACCGTCCTTCTTGGTAAAATAACGCTTAAATGCCGCTCTTTTTCTCAACACTCCTTCAAATCTTTTGAGATAGATATAGGTTTTAGAATATCGGGCCTTCATCTCATCTTCAGTTATTGCTTTAAGTCTCATACCAGGTAAATGAGTAATTAAAATATATGCTGAAGGTTTTGCCTTCCATTTTTTTACATCTCTGCCTCTTAAAAGTGGATAGAGCAGATTTGACTCAATAGTAGCTTGGACACTTTCCACCTTTATTTTTGCTCCTTCAGTAAGATTGGAGATAACGACTAACCCATCGGGTCTCTTATTTATAATATCAACCCAATAAACTCCATTGGTTCCACCAGAATAAACTCCAGCATGAGCGACATAATCTGACTGTCCCAAAACTTTCTTTATCCCTTTTATTGCCCTTGGTCTTCCGGTAATCCAGGAAGAGGTCAAGTCATTTTCATTTACTGGTTCAGCAGAAAATTGCTTCCTTTCAGTTATTTCCATCACATCTTTCAGACTGCTTCTTAAATCAATGGACTTTCCTTTTATAATCTTTTTCCAATAGAGATATGATGGCATCGGATATTTGGTTGGTCTTCCTTTTTGAAGAATAATTACACTGGTCCTATTAGATGCACCCTCAAAGGGGTTTAACTCTACCATATCATCAACATGCAAAACCTGGATGGGCTTGCCGTCAGGTAATTTGAATTTCCTAAATCCTTGACCTGCTCCGGAAGTTTTAAAGACTGACTGAGTTATTAAAAATCCAAGTTTACCTCCGGATTTGAGATATTTATGTAGCGAGACATAAGTCATCAAAATAGAGATATCGTCTTTTGCCTTGCCGAGAATCGATTCGAAACCCTTATGCGGAAAGAGACCATATTTTTCCGACCATAAGGGCACAAGTTCCCTTCTATAATTCTCCGGTAGACTCTCCCAATTTACCCAGGGGGGATTACCGGCAATGTAGTCAAATTCACCGGCAAATAAAGGAGCAAAGGCATTCTTGATAATTCTTGCCCAGATGCCGTTGATACCCTGTTTTTGTAAATTGAGAAGTTTCTCATAAAGTTTACAGAGAATATCAATAGGTTCTTTATCTTTCTCTGGTATTAAGGGAAATTTTGGGGTAATTTTTTCTATAAATTGTTCTCTATTAAGGTTTAAGGGAGTAGTTTCTTCTAAGAGATTGGAAAGGGTATCAATATATTGTGCTTGAACAAGAGATTTGGGAACTATAAAAGGACCTACCGCAGTATTAAACTTTACCTTTTCTATTCCAAAAAGGTCTTTGCCTTCTTGAGGAGTCATAATGGAGTCGCACAGGTAAACAGGTATGTTTATTTCGCCTTTTCTATATTGAAGAAGGTCACCCAAAGCCAGGAGATAATTTGCCCTTGCCGAAATCACCGCTAACGGATTTAGGTCAAAACCAACTACATTGGAAAGTATCTTCTCAAGAACTTGCGATTCAGGAATCTTTTTCTCTTTAGCATATTGCCGAATTTTCTTGATAGCAATTACTAAAAATGTTCCGGAACCACAGGCAGGGTCAAGAAGTCGTTTATCAGGGTTCCCTTCAAATTTCCCTGCTTCCAACATATTTAAAAGTCTCTCTGCCAGCCAATCAGGGGTATAATATTCTCCAAGATTATGCCTTAACTCCTTGGGCATAAGTTGTTGATAAAGTTTTTTGAGGAGGTCACAGGTTGTATCCGGGTCGACATCCAAAGTGAGAAGGGAATAGTCGGCAAGTTTAGAAAGAAGAGATTTTAGAGCTTCGTAAATTTTCTCCTCCCAGAGGTCTAAATACCAGATGAAGAAATCGCCTTCTAAAAAATTTGCTAATCCAAGCAGTTTAAAAATAGCACCTTTTTCTATCTCCTGAAAATAAGATTTTAAGTTTTCCTTATCAAAAGTAGCCGCCTGTTTTAAGTCTGCATCTGACTTAGATACGGTATAATAATGGACTATCTGTAAAGTTAAAAGTTTAATGAAGGTGACATAGTAGGAGTGAAGGGAGAAAAAGAAGCGAAAAGGGTCTATTCTTTCTTCTGTTATTCCAAAATTCCTGGCAAAAGATTCAATTTTTATTTTGGACGCTTTCTCGTAATCACATACCTCACTGAATAGCAGAGACCATTGCTCAAATAAGGTTTTTGCTTTGGGATTTTGAGTTTCCGTTAAACTTCTGTAAAAGGTGCTGACTACCTTGCGAGAAATAAAACTGTTCTCTCCGAAGTCTCTAATTAAGTTTTCTGGAATTAGGGCAAGTTCAGTAGATAAAGAGGCTAAAAGTTTAAGGAAATGTTCAGTAGAAGAAGCTTCTACTCTCAGAGGGTTATCCTCTTGCCAGATACCCGCTTTAAAACGGACAAAGATAAAATGATAGCCGTCTAACACAACACCGGCTAAACGCTCAGGTTTATGCCGTTCCCTTCTTACCAGGGCTTGGGCATAATCTTTTACCTGGGTGATAGCATGCTGGTTGACACGATAACTATTTTTTTCTTTTAGAGTACCTGGGTTTTCATATTCAATAATAAGACGATTGTAGACAGCATCTGCTCGACCATTTATCAGTGTATATTCCTCTCTTATAGGTATGGTAAGTTTAACTTTTTCAGCAAATTCCTCAATATACCTTGCTACTTTTGTTCTAAATTCTGTTTCATTATGGGCTTCTTTTGCTGCCTGTAGAGTGCGTTTTGTAAAGTCTGGAGACAATAGTTTAATTTCTTCTTCAATACCCATATCTAATTAAGATTCTTGCTGTCTGTAGGCTGGTTTCGGAAAAATAATTTTTACTGGCTGGCGATAGACGGCGTGGCTTAAAAGAAGTTCTCCTTTAGAAAGGCGGGTAACATTAGATTTTATTTCTTTATCAAGGAATCTATAATCAGACTGAAGAACTTCGGCTGAACCACTTCTTCCTAAAATTTTTGTGGCGCAGTTTCCGGTTACTCTTGGATGAACCGCGCTCATAAACTGCTGAGCAGAAATAAGGTTTATACCTAATGACCTTCCTCTTTCTGCGATTTCCAAAACATTTTGCGTAAGAGGAGCAACTCTTTCACCTTTAGGAGCATATTTATTCAATTCATCTACGAAGAAGATAATTTTTTCCGGAATCGGTGTTTTTCTTTCTTCAGGAGTTTCTGCTTTAAGGCTATATATTGCTCTAAGAAGGTCTCCAAAAACAAGCATTTGCTCATGTTCACAAAGTCTAGCAATATCCACTACATATGTATGTCCGCCCTGGATATTCATAATTTCATCAGTTAGAATTTTCTCATGAGCAGAACGACTATCTACAAAAATTCCTGATTGGGTAGTTTTAATCATTCTTCTTATGTGGCGCCGGAAAACTCCAATTGAAGAACCCCGTATATCTCTCCACTTAGCCACTGTTGCCCGTTTATCTGGGTCAAATAAAGGTTTCCCATTTAACAGATTGTCCCAACTATTGACATTTCTGAATTCTGGCTCTCTGTTTCTCATTCCTTCTTTAATCTCACCGATAATAGATTCCAAAGTGAAGTAGGTATCAGGGACCTGGGCAAATAGCAGGTCAAGTTTATCAGCAGTAGAGTCTAAATCGTAGGCATAAGTATGATAGATATCTGGCGTAAGAAAGCTATTAGGTTGACCATCTCTTCCCCGAGGTAAGAAGTAGTGAACTTTATCAGAGTCAAATGGTTTTGGCTCTAATCCAAGTGATTCCCACATCTCCATTTCTTCTGGTGAGAATTTTCTTTCTGGTCTTTGGTCAATTTGCAAAAGGTCGCCGTGCTTGACATTTAAAAGAATTACTGCAATTTTATCTTTTTCCTTTTCGGGAGTTTTCTGCAATATTGACTGGATAAGAAACATTGCATAAGAGGTCTTTGTTGCCAGACCACTTATCCCGGAAATGTTTATATGAGCAGATTCTGGACCAAGGACATAGCGTCGGTCAATATATGCAACAGCAGCCGTTTCATTGCTCATCTTGATAAGACCAGCAGGTATTCTATCCTCCGGTTTCATAGCATCAATACCCAAAGCAACTTGAATCTCTTTTTCGTCAGCAAACTTGACAGTTTTCTCACTGGGAATAGGCATATAAATAGCCTTATCGTTACTTAAAACATTCACATTGGCAATGGTTGTTCCCTGTCTGGGAGTATTTGGCTCCTCTTCCAATTCACCAAAATTACTGGAGATGAAATTAGCAAGATGGGTGGGAGAATCGGTGCTGTGTTCCAAAATAGTTACTAATCCAAATGTCTTGCTTTTTCCCTCATGGCTTACTTGTTCTACTTCAACAATGTCAAAGGGGTTTACTATAACTCCGGGACTGAGCCAAAAATTGAATTTATCAGAAGTGTTAGGATTTCTATCTGTCGCAGATGTCTTGCCGATTTTCTGAATATTTCTCTCCTTATTCATTGCTACCTCCCGTTTGTGGCCTTGGCCATTTTATACAGCCCATTAACACCTGTCTTGAAAAAAAGTTACTCCTAATCGCTTGTTCAGTCATATGAATAGGATAAAGATGGCAATGCCAGCGACGGTCAATTCCATAAGGAGTTACATTTCTCTCAGCTACTAAAGCACGAGAGATTAAATCAGCCATACCTGAAGAAATTGGTTTTTTATCTTTACGCCAAACTTCAACTTTAACTACACCCATTAAAGGATAGTCTAATTCTTTCTGCTCTCTTAATCGAACATACCAAAAAGCAATATTCCCTCCTTTCATACTAAAAGCTACTGTTCGAGAGGAAAAAGGTAATCCAGCTAATAAAGTGGTTATATCTACTCTTTTTGGTTTACGCCCTGTTCCAAGAAAGAATTCTGGATTTTTGGCAAAACTTTTGGCTACACCAATAAGTGGATAGGTTTTGGGAACATTACCAATCCGTAGTCCTCCATCTAATATAGTCCAAATTTTCTGGTTTTGATTCTCATAAATTGAACTTATAAGTGATATTTCCAATTCGTGCATTTCCCATCTTGCTTTTCCACCAGCTACATCACGTGGGTCTTTGCCTCTTTCCTGCCTACTTAAAATATCTTCTTCCTTTATATCTACTACTTTAAATATCTCTTGATTTGGACTTTGTCTTTGCAACTTTATCCAAAGAGTATCAGAAAGTCCGCCCCCTCCGCGAGGAAGCAATAAAAGAAGTTTCCGCTTATTTTTGAATGTTTTTAATGTTCCATCTTTTTGACGTTTAATGACTGCTGCTCCTATTTGGGCTAATTCAATAGGAAAGGAACGTCTACCCTCAATAGCTGTTCCCAAATAGTAGGAACTTATACAACCATCGATAAAAAATTGAAAGAAATGATTTTCATTTCGAAATAAAGATGGAGTATGACGATATAAATTATCGGGAGCCGGCTCTGGAGTTTCTGCAAATGCTTCTATCGCTTCTTCTCCTCTTGTAAGCAGTGTGTCATCCAATTCCTCTCTATCAGGATGTTGCAAGTCTTCAACGGCTCCCCCAACAGCAGGAAGAATTTTTAAATTCTGCCCCAACAGGTCAAGAGCTGGTGAAAGAAAAGAGGAAAGTGGATTAGCCATTATTTTTTAATTATAACAGAATAACAGGAAGCTAGCAAAGGAATTTGGAATATTAGCAATAACGGGCGTCATAAATGTCGCCCCTACAAAAAAACTCCTATTCGCTTATGCTTCTTTAATTGCCTCAACAATCTCAACCGCTCTTTTTACCTGCCTGACATCATGCACCCTTAAAATTTCGGCGCCATTAAGCAGACAGATGGAGATCGCGGCCAATGTTCCCTCTAACCTTTTTGTCGCTGGCAGATTAAGGATATTTCCGATGAACGATTTACGGGAGGGGCCAATTAAGATCGGTTTGCCTAAAGGCTTAAATCTCTTCAGATACTTAATAATTAAGAGATTATGCTCGGTTGTCTTTCCAAAGCCGATACCAGGGTCAATAATAATTTTGTCCGGTTTAATTCCGTTTTCTTCGGCAAATTTAATGCGGCGGGCTAAAAACTCATAAATTTCCCGAATCACATCTTTATAGAAAGGGTGTTTTTGCATTGTCCGGGGATTTCCCTGCATATGCATCAATACTACAGGGACATCATATTCTCTGGCGATGCTGACCATCCTTTTGTCCATCCGCAGGGCCGAGATGTCATTAATGATGCTTGCCCCAGCTTCTATGGCGCTCTCTGCCACTTTACTCTTATAGGTATCAATTGAGATGAGAATTTTAATTTGCTTTTTCAGGCTCTTGATCACTGGAATCACTCTCTCTAATTCTTCCTCCAAAGGGACCGGCTCTGAGCCTGGTCGGGAAGACTCTCCTCCAATATCAATGATGTCTGCCCCTTCCTCAGCCAATTTCAGGCCCTGGTTGATCGCCAATTTTGTTCTACTGTATCTTCCTCCATCATAGAAGGAATCAGGGGTAACATTAAGAATTCCCATCACTTTTGTCTTTTTAGTGGAACTTTTCATAGTTATCCCTCCTGTCATTGCGAGCGAATGAAATGAGCGTGGAACTTTTCATAGTTATCCCTCCTGTCATTGCGAGCGAATGAAATGAGCGTGGCAATCTCTCTTTTAAATGTTAATGAAACACTTCATCTCTCTTTTCTATCTCTTTTATTTTTGTTATGTATAATCCAGAGAATACCCAGAATCAACACAAAGAGATATAGCCCCATTATTTTTATATTCTACCATAAGATTGAATTGAATTCCCAATTTTGTTTATTTATCCCATCTTTTTTTATTGCCCATTTTTCGCTATTCTGGTATAATATTTGGGACAACTATGCAAAAAATAAATACAGAGACCTTAAAAAAATATAGAGGATATTGTCAGAAAGTCCAGTTGTTGGATTACTGAAGTTAATAATAATTAGGGATAGATTCCTATTTTATTCTGGTATAATAGACACAAATCTAATTTAATAGATAAAGAGAGATTGCTTCGGAAAAAACTCCTCGCAATGACTTGAGGGAGGTAAGATGGAAATGAGATTGCCACGAGCCGATAGAATCCGCTCTCGCAATGACAAGAGAGATTCTTCGCTCTGCTCAGAATGACAGGAGGGGACTCAGAATGACAGCAAGAAACGGGCGGAATGACAATGGGGGGATTTACAGAGGGGCAAACTTGACAGGTTGCATAAATAGTTATACTATAATTGCAACAGATACATAAATAGTAAGATAAATATGATTGTTCAGAGAGACCTAATCCAGAAGATAAAACCATTCCTGAAAAGAAAGGAGTTTATTGCAATCATTGGACCCAGACAGTCCGGCAAAACCACTTTTTTGGGAATACTGAAGAGGTATTTATGTAAAGAGTTAGGAATGAACAAAAATTTAATTCAAACGGTAACTTTTGAGGATAGAAGATTACTTGCCCAATTTGAAGCCGACCCTGTTTCCTTTGTTCGCTCATATATCCCAGAGAATGTCTCCGCTAATTTCTATTTAATGCTTGATGAATTTCAATATGCTACTGATGGTGGGCAGAAGTTAAAGTTAATCTACGATACGGTTAAGGGGATAAAAATTCTTATTACCGGTTCTTCGTCATTAGATATAAAAGCAAGAGCGGGAAAATTTATGGTTGGGCGAATTTTAAATTTCTATCTCTACCCATTTAACTTTAGAGAATTCCTGAGAGCAAACGAACCAAGATTGGAGAGAATATACAGCCAAAGCAGTGAACAAATCATAGCTTGGTTATTGCAAAAGAGAGCATTTAAAATAAAGAGAGGAATAGATATTTTTAGTAACGAGATGATTAGGCAATATGAGAATTTTTCTGTCTGGGGAGGATACCCGGCTGTGGTGTTGACTAAAAATAACAATGAACGCAATAAAATCCTTGCAGATATTTATAATAACTATATCTTGAAGGATATAAAGACGCTTTTAGAATTGGCGACAGAAAGGAATCTCTTTCTACTATCTCAATATTTAGCCACGCAGATTGGCAATATAATGGTCTACCAGAATTTAAGCGAGGTAGCAGGACTTGATTATCGCCAACTTAAAAAGCATCTCCATATATTGGAAGAGACATTTATCTGTCAGGAAGTAAGACCATTCTTTAAAAATCGCCAAAAGGAGCTTTCCAAAAATCCTAAGATATTCTACATTGATCTGGGATTTAGAAATAGCCTTATGGAGAATATGAATGGATTGGATAAACGTGCCGATAGAGGAGCAATTATAGAAAATGTCGTTTTCACAAGATTCAATGAATTATGCAAAGGAGTAAATAAAATAAATTTTTGGCGCACAAAGGCAGGTGCAGAAGTAGATTTTGTGGTGCATACGGAGGATGACATCATCCCCATTGAAATAAAATATTCAAACTTTAAGACGGAGAAAATATCCCGGGGATTGGCAAGTTTTATTGATTCTTTTAAACCTGAATATGCAGCGGTTTTAACAAAGAATTACTGGGGAATGGCAAAAAAGAATAAAACTAAGGTTTTGTTTATTCCTGTTTATTATTTGTAAATCAATGATGCCAAAACACGATATTATTGATAACCGCAATGAGAAGTTGACCAGGCAGATTAATGACATTTTGAAAAGCGCCGAGAGATGCAAATTTGCGGTTGGATATTTCTTTCTTTCCGGATTTAAGGAGATTCGCAAGCATCTCCAGAATTAAATAATCCCGCCTATTTTAATTACATAACCAATTTAAGGGATGGAGTGAGAAGTTGTATGTCAAAAAAAGTAAAGGGGAAATTTATCTTTTGTCAGGCAGGGAATTTCCAGCAGGTATTCTTGGCAAGCGAAGAAGGCAAAATAATAAGTAGAGACATTTCACAGGTGTTAGCAACTATCAAATGTAGCGAGAAAACAGAGACCAAAAAATCGCCGAAAGACCATAATAGAATTGCGATGAAGATAAAAAGGTCTTTTGAGGAAGATGTGAAGATAAGAGAAGCAGAAAAGGAATATATGATTAAACTACGGCAAGCACAAAGATATGTGCTCAGAGAAATTAGATTGCAATTTGCTAAAACTGACGATGCGGATGAGAAGGAAAAAATAGGATGTGTCCCTATTTTTCCTGTGCGCTCATTATTCTTCGCACGGCGTCCCCTTCATCACCTTAATCGCGTGACTCAAGATTGGGGATATTATCTCTAAGCTTTCTCTGGCTCCTTGCGGGTTTCCGGGAAGATTTACGATTAAGGTCTTTTTTCTGATTCCGGTAACTCCGCGCGAGAGATAGGAGCGCTTTGTCCTCTTTGCTCCCTCTGTTCTCATCATCTCGGCAAGACCGCCGGCCTCCTTATCCAGAATTCCTCTGGTTGCCTCCGGAGTAACATCCCGGGAAGAAAAGCCGGTACCTCCGCTGGTAAGAATCAAGTCAACTCCCCCACGGTCTGTCCAGGTAGCCAGTACCAAAGAGATATATTCCTTCTCATCGGGAATGAGTTTATATCTTACCGGGGTTATCTTGAGCTCATTTAAGTATTCTTTAATAAGAGGGCCGGTTTTATCCGGTCTTTCCCCGCGGCTACTCCTGTCGCTAATGATAAGAATACCACAAGTATATCTATTGGCAACAATCTCAATCGTATCACCCTCTTTAATCATTCCTCCGCTAAGAACCCTGGCAAATATTCCCTGAGAAGGCAAGATGCAATTCCCTAACTTTTGATAGATTTTGCAAGGTTTTTTGCAAGTCTTGCCGATCTGGGTTACCTCAAGAAGAACATTTTCTCCTACTTTAAGTCTTGTCCCTATTACCAGACTAGTAAGTTCAATTCCCAAGGTAGTTAAATTCTCTCCAAATCCCCCACATCCAATCTTCAACCCTTTTTTCTTTATCTCCTCCAAACTTTCCTTTGCCAAAAGGCTTATCTGGCGAAGACCGGGACCAGCATGAGCATCTCCGACTAAACCATAATTTTCCTTCAAGATACCTTCCTTGATATTCTTCTTCGAGGTGCCCTTTTTATCACTTTTACAAACTGCTAAAATCTTTCCCATTTTTTGTTTGGCGAGGCTAAAAGCCTCGCACTACGTCTATGTAGTGGCCGAGTTTACTCGGCATAGCAGAGCAAGCTCTGCAACTACAGTGCGACCCTTTTAGGGTCGCTATTTTACTTTTGCCACCGGTTTTTTTCAACAGAAATATCTCGGTAATTTCAATCGCTCGATCATACATTTTACACATATCGTAGATGGTAAGAGCGGCAAGAGTGGCGGCGATTAGTGCCTCCATTTCCACGCCGGTTCGCTCCCGGGCGCTGACAGAAGAGGTAATTTTAACTTCTCTCCTACCTAATGCAAAAGAGACTTTAATATCTGAGATAGACAAAGGATGACAGAGGGGGATGAGTTCGGAGGTTTTCTTCGCCGCCATAATGCCGGCGACTTTCGCCTGCTCAAGAACATCCCCTTTTAAAACTTTTTTCTTTTTTATCAACTCAATTATTCGCGGCTTCAATTTGACAACTGCCTGTGCCTTTGCTCTCCTTAGCGTGATATTTTTACCACTTACATCAACCATCCCATTTAATCTCATCGTATAGTTAGCCCCCAATGCGATTCATCGCAAATTCATACTCTCTTTTAATGGGCCTGGAGTAATTATGCTTCTTGGATATCAGATTATTTATTACTTTCATTATCTCTGATCTTTCCACCCCTCCTCGCAGCATTTCTTTAAGATCAATATTAAATGGCGAGAAAAGACAGGGGTATAATTTACCAACTGAACTCAAGCGTAGGCGATTACATCGATCACAGAAAGAGCCTTCATTAGAATTTATAAAGCCTATTGAGCCCTTTGTCTCTGGTATCCGGTAATTGACTGCCGGACCATTCCCCATAACATCGTCAGCCGGCAAAAGTCTTCCGAACCGTTTTTCAATGACCTCCTTTACAATTTTATTGGGAACGAACTTATTCTGCAGACTTAAGAATTCATCTTGGGTGGAAAAGTATTCGATAAATCTCACACCGAGATTAAATTTAAGAGTAATTTTAGCAAAATCAATTATTTCATCATCATTTATTCCTTTGAAAAGGATAGTGTTAAGTTTTACCACTTTGAAAGTTTTTAAAGCCACCGAGATAGAATTCCAGACATCTCGAAAATTATTATAACCGGTTATTTTTTCGTATCTATCCTCTTTAATCGTATTAAGACTGATATTGACTCTATCCAACCCGGCTTCTTTAAGAATTACCGCTTTTTCACCCAATAAAATGCCATTGGTAGTCATACTGAGTTCTGAGATTGATGGTATTAGATTGATTAGCTTGACCAAACTCTCAATTTCTCGCCTCACTAAAGGCTCTCCTCCCGTCAATCTTACCTTTCTGATGCCACACTCGGAAAGTATTTTGACAATATCTGCAATCTCCTCATAACTTAAAATTTCACGATGCGGTAGAAAAGACTCCATCCCCCGAGGAAGACAATAGATGCACCTTAAGTTGCATCTATCAGTCACCGAAATGCGCAGATAGTCTACCATAAGATAATATCTACTTTGCTATTCTTTTTCAAGAAAGAGACATCCGCATCCACGACCATAAAACCATTGGCCGGGAGAAGAGAGGCAATGTCGGCTGAGCCATGGTAGGTTTTTACGGGAAAAATTTGCCTTTCGTTATGCTTCATTTTTACATCTACCGGCAGGAAATGCTTCCGCTTCCCCGGCTTCTGCCGAAAATCTGTCTTTATTATTCCTTTAACTATTTCCAGAGATATTTTTTTGCCTATCATTTTCTCAATGGCCGGTTTAATCAGGATTAAAAAGGTTAAGTAGGTGGAAACGGGATTGCCGGGCACGCCAAAGATTAGATTCCTTCCTCGAAGACCAAAAAGGATGGGTTTTCCCGGTTTTATGGAAACCTTATGAAAGATAATTTTAACCCCACAGCTTCTCAACACTTTGGGAACAAGGTCATAGTCTCCCATAGAAACACCACCGGAAAGGATAAGCAAATCATCCTTTAAGCCCTTTTTCATTTTTTCTCTTAAATCTTCCTCTTTATCCTTAGCGATACCCAGATATTGGTTCTCGATATTCATTGAGGAAAGGAGAGAACGGAGCATTGGACCATTACTGTTATAAATATGGCTAAATTTTAGAAGGCGATGACCTGGTTCAATGAGTTCATCGCCAGTGCAAAGAATCGATGCCTTTGGTCTTCTGTATCCTCTTATCTTTGCTCTACCCAATATTGCCAACACCGCGACTTCCGGAGCCCTGATAACAGTCCCCTTCTTTAAGACAATTTTTCCTTTTTTTATGTCCTCTCCTTTTAAACAGACATTTTCCCCTTTAGAGACCCGGTGAAGAATTCTAACTAAATTACACCCCCACCTATCTCCGGGAGTTTCACTCCCATCAAGGGGGAGGACTTCTGATTCTTCCCCTCCTCCCCCCTTGCGGGGGAGGATGAAGGAGGGGGGAGAACTTTCGGTGAATTCAATCATAACCACGCTATCTGCCCCTTCCGGTAAAGGAGAGCCGGTCATAATTTTTACACACTCTCCTTTTTTTACTTTCCCGGGATAAAACCTACCCGCAGGAATTTCTCCTACACACTTTAAATCAACCGGGGCAGATTCAATATCTTTTGCGCAAACAGCATAGCCATCCATCGCCGACTTGTGAAATGAAGGGATATCGAATTTACTCTTCACATCTTCCGCCAGAACAGAACCAATCGCTTCTTTCAGGGATAGGCTCTCAATATCCAGTCTTCTGGTTCTCCTTAAAACCTCCTCTAATGCCCTTTCAAACTCAATCATTCAAACACCTCTGCGAGTTCTGTGGAGAAATGGATTGGATTCTGCCTGCCCGAAGAAAAATAATCTCTTTCGATAATCGATGCGCTTGCTCTAAATTATGAGTTGCAATTATTAATGTGCAGGAGGGTCGATTAGCCATAATATTGCCGATGAACTCTTCGATAGAAGCGGTGTAGACTTCATCCAGGTGTGTTGCCGGTTCATCCAGAAGAAGCACCTCGGTATCCAATATAATTGCCCTTGCCAAAGCGAGTTTTTGTCGTTCACCGCCGGAAAGCGTCTGGATATCCCTATTTCTTAACTCCCATAAGCCCAGCAGATTTAAGGCTTTTCCTATCTTCTCCTTTACCTCATTAAACTTCAGAGAACGCAATTCCAGCCCATAATAGATATTCTGAATGACCGAACCTTTGAATAGATAAGGGTCTTGCATCACCAGGGTTATTTTTTTGTGCAATGAGACAAGGTTTGAATTCTTAGGAGTAACCTCCTTCTCTCTAAATAAAATCTTACCCTCCTGGGGAAAATCCAGAAATGCTAAAAGATTTAAGAGCGTGGTCTTGCCCGCACCATTGGGACCAAAAAGAGCATAAATCTTACCTTCTTGAAATTCTAAATGGGGAATCTGCAGGGCAAACCCTTCTTCGTAAGACCGGCTTAGATTCTCTATTCTTAAAACAGGCTTTTCCATAAATTAACCCCCTCACCTCCATCCTCCCCATCCCGTCCACCGGACGGGAACCCTCCCCTTGGGGAGAGGAAATTAGGTGCGGGGTAACTTTGCAATTCCATACAACAGAATATTTATGGGAAGAGCAACCATCAGGAGGACTATCCCTAAGGCGATACCTAAACCAAACTCGCCCTTACCGGTTTCCAGGGCAATTGCCGTAGTAATGTTTCGGG
>Ga0210044_10001415_pt1 | contig 36410 bp, 33 predicted proteins | sample CryGey13umfilter_2_FD_183959 | JGI IMG/M metagenome (GOLD analysis project Ga0210044, IMG submission 183959) | Groundwater microbial communities from aquifer in Utah, USA - Crystal Geyser 4/9/14 3 um filter (SPAdes) (version 2) | ecosystem: Environmental > Aquatic > Deep subsurface >...
CCAACAAATCTATGCCATCCAAGAAAAGCTCAACAACACCCCAAGAAAAATCCTCGGCTACAAGACACCGAACGAAGTCTTCTTCAACTTATCTTCAAAAGTGGTGCATTGAAAGGTTGACTTTGCCCAGTGGTTTTTTTCATAATAATGGTTTAATTAAAAAAGTAGCAGACGTATGTAGTTTTGTAAAGACCCTGAGCATAGATAAAAACCACCAAGTTTATTCTCTCTAATATTTGAGTCCCAGCTTATCGTTATATAAATAAGTCGGTGTCCGGTATTCTGGTTTAACTTGGACGTATGCGAACTGTCTAACCAAGAATGTTTCCGGCAAACCTAATAACAGCACTCTGCAGTTTTTAAAATAGTCCAAGGTACGGAATCTGATGTTTGAGAATCTACTCAATCACTTTTATCAAGCTATCCATCCTCGTATCGCAATGAATCACTAGCAAAAATATCTTGATCTGATAATAACAATACCTCTTATTTTCAAGCACTACTCAACACCAATCGTTACATTTTTTAGTTCCCTCTCCCTCATCGGCAGTGCTATTAAAACAGCTACTGAAATTATGAGACAGAAAATAAAAACACTCTGCGAACTATCTGTTGAAAGCCAGGCAGTAATAAGAAGAATCGGCACATTTAAAAAACCTCGAATAACATTTAGGTTTGAAAGTGTTGTAGCGCGACTATGCGACGGAATACGTTTGTTTATACCGTGCGAAAAGACCGGTGCTCGAAGTGTGTCGAGAATCATTACTAACATCATGGCAATATACAAAATCCAAACAGTGTGCAGGAAAATTAGTGCTAAAAACGAAAGAATAATTCCAACCAGACTACCGTTTATAATCCAGGCCGAGCCAAAACGTTTTTCTAGATAGCCTAAATACCAATAGTTCGTAAATATAGCACCCTGCATTAATATATAAAATATACCAATCCAAAGTACACTAACTCCATAATTTACTAATATCGGCTGATATAGGCGCCAGGTAATGAAGTTAACTATAAAAACAAGTGAGCTGTTTAGTGCCGCGCGAATTAAAAAGCTGTCGGCCTTTATTGCATTGAGACTATCTTTAAATATCCCCTTCTCCAGCTTTTCAACACTCTTAACATGCCTTGGCTCAACTAGTCTGGCTACAAAATAAAATGCAATCAGTCCAACTAAAATGTTTACTCCAATCAATATTCTGAACTGTGATTCTAGTAAATCCTTTGCTACAAACGCGCCAATGGCTGGAATAAAAATCTTGAAAATATGTTTAGTGCCAGACATGCGACCGTTGAAGTGGGTCATCTCTTCCTCCCTTTTAAGTTCCTTCAGGGTATCGTAAAGCATCGCTTCCTCGGTTCCGGAAAACATGGAGAATGAAGCAGCGGTAAGTATAAATTGGAAAGCGAATTGCCAAAAGCCAAAGGCAAACCAATTCATGATACCGCTAAAAAGTACTAACAAAACCCCAAGGATCATAGTACGTTTTCTGCCAAATCGATCAGCCAAATAGCCAGATGGTACCTCAAAAATTAAAACCGACAGCGACCACACGACCGATAAATAGAAAACCTACTCCATCGAAACCCCTCGGTGAATGAAAAACAAAACAATGATAGCATTGAGTGCTTTAAATTCCGTAAGCGCCCTCGCCCAAAACAAAAACCGCGGATTTAGTCCAAGTTGCTTTTTCCGATCCATACTTAATCCTTCATCCGTTTCGCGGCTTTAATCAGTCCTTTAAATAGTGGGTGCGGTCTTAATGGTCGACTCTGAAACTCAGGGTGAAACTGCACGCCCACAAAAAACGGGTGATTTTTAATCTCAATAATTTCAACCAATCTGTTATCAGGTGAGGTTCCAGCGATTACCAGACCAGCCTGCTCGAGTTCAGCACGATAGGCATTATTAAACTCGAAACGGTGCCTATGCCTTTCTGAAATTGTAGATGTTTTATAAGCAGTTCGGCTAAAAGTTTTATCCTTCACCTGACAAGGAAAAGCCCCTAAACGCAAAGTCCCGCCAAGCTTGTTTTCTCTGATGTTCAAGTCCTGGCCGGCCATTGTGTGGATGACTGGGTGCGCAGTATTCTCGTTTATTTCCGTAGTGTGTGCGTCATCCCAACCAAGAACATTTCTAGCGTATTCTATAACAGCGCACTGCATTCCGTAGCAAAGTCCAAGATACGGAATTTGATTCTTACGGATATATTCAATCACTTTAATTTTTCCATCAATCCCTCTTGAACCAAAGCCGCCCGGAATAATAATTCCATCATAATCTGAAAGCTCTTTTAGGTTTTCAGGGTAAGCCTCATATTCTTCCGAATTAAGCCAACTAACTTCCGCTTTCACACCCTCGTAAGCAGCTGCGTGCTTAATTGCTTCGAGCACTGAAATGTAAGCATCTGAAATAGTAAAGTTACCAGTTGAAAAATACTTGCCAATCACACCAATTTTCACAGTGTCCTTAGCTTCGTGAACTTTTTTATTAAAATTCAGCCAATCATTCAGATCGTTTTGTTTAGCTTCTAGACCAAAACTATCGAGAACTTTTGTTGCAAATCCCTGCTCTTCAAACATCTCTGGAATATCGTAGATAGAGGCAACATCTGGCGCGCCAATAATTCGGCTCCAAGGTACAGAGCAAAAGTGAGCAATCTTTTCTTTACGTGGTTGATCCATTTGAATAACTGAGCGACCCACAATGAAGTCCGGCTGAATTCCGGCACTATTTAAAGTCCGAACCGCGTACTGTGATGGCTTGGTTTTCATTTCGCCAATCGAGGGTGGTACTGGCAGATAAGTCACAAGTACAAACCGAACATTGTCAGGGTCAGTAACCTTCATAATCCGCGCAGCTTCTAGAAACAGAATATTTTGATATTCCCCCACTGTTCCCCCGACCTCGATGATGGCAATATCAGCCTTCGCTTTATCCGCCGCTCGTTCAATTCTAAAGATTATCTCCTCCGGCACGTGCGGTACAACCTCGACACATTTCCCCTTATACTCCATATTTCGCTCACGTTCGATAACCGACTGATAAACTCGACCCGTGGTCATATAATTGAGTTTAGTGATATCGATATCCAAATATCGTTCGTAAGTTCCAATATCTTGATCGGTTTCGTCGCCATCCACAGTCACAAAAACCTCTCCGTGCTCGACTGGATTCATAGTCCCGGCATCGATATTCACATAAGGATCGATCTTAATTGCCGTTACATTATAACCCTTAGCTTTCAGGGTTAAACCTAAAGCTGCTGAGGTTGTGCCTTTACCAACCCCGCTCATCACACCACCAACAACGAATATATATTTTGTTCTCATATAATTAAAAACCCCAGACTTTCCTCCGGGGCTTTTGGTTATTTTTCTTCAATTACGACAGTTAAAGTAGCGTCAAAACCACTAGCGAACTCCACCACAGCTTCATAAGTACCAAGCTCTTTTACTGGTTTGAATTTGATCAGTTCAGGTTCGATCTTGTGTTTTGTTTCCTTGAGCGCCTCTGCGATGTCGTTTGGCCCAACAGAAGCGTACAATTTTCCGCCATCCGTTTTAACCTTAATAAAGACCTCAAATCCGTCCAGAACCTTTGCCTTTTTCTTTTCCTCTTGTTCTATCTTTTTTGAACGACGAATTTCGGTTTGCTCTTTTTCATTTTTTTCTCGCAGTGTCTGTTCTGAGGCTTCAATAGCTATATGTTGTGGAAATAAGAAATTTCTTGCGTAGCCTTCACTAACTTCAGCTACATCTCCTTTATTTCCCAAGCTTTTTACATTTTCAAGTAGGATAACTTTCATATGTCTGCATTTTAAGTAATTTCACCCTTTTGGTCAACCTGGGGTTTTACTGATTTTTGCGGAGGTGAACCGCTTGTTTGTCTGGTTCGAGTTTCGGTATTTTTGAAATTTTTCAGAGCTAGATCAATGACCTTTTTCATATCCTTGTAGGTTGATCGTTTTTGGATAGCGTAAACCGGCACCCAAGAAACTGCTTGAATTTTTTCTCCATGATCCTGACTTTTTGGTTTTTTAAGTTTTGAATCAGCTGGAACTTCAAACAAAAAATAATGAATATATTTGTGGATTAACCTGCCTTTATAAACAAACCGATCTCTAAACCAGATATCTATCGTTCCAAGTCGCTGAACTTTGCGCACATTAACTAAACCAGTTTCCTCAAATATTTCGCGTTCCGCAGCTTTGTCGTAGGCTTCGCCTCGCCGAACATGACCTTTTGGAAAAGTCCATTTGCCAAAAGAGTCTTTTAGCATAGCAAAATAAATACCGCGACGGGTTCGTTTAAAAACTAAACCCCCCGCCGATACTTCAGTTCTTGGACGCTCACTGCTATTTGATTGCCTTGAGGAAATCGAGCGCCGCGTCGAGTTGTGGAGTTCTTTCTTCATTAAAATCGTCTAATGTATATTCAACAATTATGTCTGGCGCAATACCAGTATTGCTAATTGACCGACCCTTTGGCGTAAGCCATTTAGCAGTTGTCATTTTTAGAGCTGAGCCGTCTTCAAATTCATGGTATTCCTGCACTGAACCTTTACCGTATGTTTGCTCACCGATTATAGTCGCTGCTCCAAAGTCCTGCAGAGCCCCAGCTAAAATTTCAGACGCTGAAGCTGATCCGCCGTTTACAAGCACAACAGTTGGCATTCCTGCTAATCGCGGTGCCCCCTGCGAGCGGAATGGCCTTTCAACATCACCAACTTTTTCAATAACCACGGTGTCGCCATCGATCCAAAAACCTGCAATGTTAATCGCTTCGGACAGAAGTCCGCCTGGGTCGTTTCTAACATCAATTATAACGCCTTTTACATCTTCAGTGAGAATTTCTTGCACAGCCTTTTGAAACAGCACCGTTGTATCCTCGTTAAACATAAAGATACTTACAACAGCGATTCCATCATCTCTAATCTCCCATTTCACACTATCTATCGTAATTTCTCCGCGAACAATCGTGATATCAAACGGTGCATCCACCCCTTCACGGACAACTTCCAACGTAACCGGTGTCCCCTTTTCGCCACGGATGTTCAAAACCGTTTCATTAATTCCCCAGTCTTTGGTTGATTTTTCATCTACTGAAACGATAATATCCCCTGCCTGAATTCCAGCCTTTTCCGCTGGACTTTCAGCAAGCGGTGCAACAATAATAATGTGATCGTCTTTTAGGCCAATTTCTGCACCAATACCAAAAAACTTACCCTCAAGGTCTTTCGTAAAAGCATCTGCCTCGGTTGGCACAAAAAACATTGAGTATGGATCATTGAGAGATGACATTAGCCCCTGAAGCGCCCCGTAGTACATATCCTTTTCTGAAACTGGCTGATCAACATAAGCATCTTTAATCAGGTTCCAGACCTCCCAAAATTGCCGAAAATCTACATTTTCACCGGCAAATTTGTTCATATCACCCTGGTTCAGGACCTTTCCTTCACCTTCTGGAACAATTGATCTTGTTCCATTGATTTTCCCAGCCGTAAAACCTATATAAAACACCGCTACTACCACGGTTGTGGCAAATAAAAGGTAGCCAATTGAAATTTTAGACAAGATACTGCTTTTTTGATTCATACGTTTTCTATTCTAACACAAGTTTCCTAACTTGGCTTTAGCGCTGTCAATATTCCTCTAATCTTACAAATTTGATATTATAACTTTGAATATGAACAAAACTTCAAGAAATATACTTTTTATTGTTTTCGTTACCTTTTTCTTTGTGGGAGCACCCATAATTGTGCTTTACACAGCTGGTATTAGATACGATGTAAAAAGCGGTGAAGTCCTAAAAACTGGAGTTATTTCCGTTACAACCACGCCAAGAAGTGCGAATTTGCTGGTAAACGGTGCGGAAATAAATCACGAAACTCCTTATGTTATTAAAAATCTAAATCCTGGTACCTACACAGTAGAAATCCAAAAACCAGATTATCATCCTTGGAAAAGCACAGTCTCTGTAAAGGCAAGTGAAACAAGTTTTATTCAAAATATAATTTTGTTTAGAGACGAACCACCTAAATTACGTTTAAGTAAACTAGACACAAACATTTCGCGCAGTCCAAATAACGACATCATTGCTTATTTCAAAAGCAATACAGAGCCCTATGATTTAGTAGTCTGGGATGTTGTAAATAACAGACTTATCAAAAGCTTTGTAGTAAAAGATATTCTCGATCCATCAGATTACAGTATCAATTGGTCGATCGAAGGAAAGAACATTTTATTAAAATCAAAAACAACTGCTGATTTTAAGGTTTTTTCACTCGCGGACTCCGTAGTTGACTTCACAAAACTTCAAAGTCCTGAAATAACCCAGGTTTTCTGGCATCCGAGCACTGAAAACATCCTGTATATCTCTTCAAATACGGAGATGGCGCAAATAAACCTCGAAACTGGAGATACCGAAACCTTTACTGGTGAAAGCAAAAATTCAGTGTTAGTTGATGCCAGTTTACTGTCATTCTTCAATAATGGCGCTCAAATCGAACTTAGGCAAACTATTGGCACAGAAACTAGTCTCGTGGCGCTACTACCAATATCAGAGTACACAATCCTGGCAAGACACGGTGCATATCTTATGCTAAGCGATAATCGAAAGGAACTGTTCCTGGTCAATATTCACGATAAACAACCACTACTTCTAGAATCAAAAGCAATTTTATTTGACTGGCTCGACTCTGAAGAATTACTGGCTTACAGTGACGGTAATGAAATAAACGTTTACGACCCTAAAACACACTCAAACGTGTTCATTACGAGACAAGCGGAACAAATAACCGCGGTTAAGTGGCACGGAACCGGAAACACGATTCTTGCAACCACAAAAAATTCAATTACTGCCATTGAAACATTTAAAGCAGGTGAAGACAGGATGATTACGCCGCTTCTCTCAAACGTAAATATTGAAAACTTCTGGGTTTCAAACGACAACAAACTTGCTTATTACTTCACAGGCAGTGATCTTTATTCACTACAATTAACAAAATAAGATAAAAAATAAGTCACAATGTGTGACTTATTTTTTCGTTGATGCAATATTTTTATCCGCCTAAAAACTCGCACAGTGCTTCTTTTCGATCTCGGAGTTTAGGCAATTTATTATTTATTAGCGGTGCAAATTTAGGTCTTTCTGCTGGTTTTGGAAACTCAGCTGAGGTTACTGGATTACTTTTTACATTCACGCCAGCAATTTCGAAAATCTCATTTGCAAATTCATGCCACGTAACCCCTCGACCATCGTTTACGATATGATAAATCCCCGGCTCATACTCCCCATTAAGTAATTCAAGTGTTGCTTTGGCGATATCTGGTGTGTAGCCCGGGCTTCCAACTTCCTCGTGAACAATGTTCAGTTCCGGCATTGTTTCCGCCAAGCGAAGCATTAGCGCCACAAAACTTTCTTTCGATTCTTCAGACAATCCAGGCTTCCCAAATATTTTTGAAAGCCTACAAATATAGTATTTTCCACCAATTTCTTGCACAAACCTTTCACCAGCCTCTTTCGTTTCTCCGTATTTCGAAACCGGACCAGTTGTGTCCTCCTCTGAATAACCTTCAGGTTTAGTCCCAGCAAAAACATAGTCCGTACTGTAATGAACAAACGGAATCCCACTAAGCGCCGAAGCTTCTGCTAAATTTCGTGGCCCTTCTGCGTTTACTGCAAAAGCTAGCGGGTAAATCTCCGGTTCTTCAACCTTATCAACAAAATTGTAGGCCGCCGCGTTAATAACTAGATCCGGCCCAATCTTTCGCACTCGCTCCAATACTTCGTCTCGACTGGTAATATCTAGGTCTTTGCGATCGGTTTTAATCACAGCATGACCGCGGGATTCAAAAAGGCTCGCCAAATCCTTGCCAAGCATACCGTTAGCTCCTGTAATTAAAATTTTCATACTAAAAATCTAGATCTAAATCTTTAAACGCTGGCGCAATTTGATCTCGACCAGAAAGCACTGGCTCGCCCTCAACTGGCCATTCTACCCGAAAGGCTTCGTCGTTCCACTTAACATTTGCATCAAGATCACTATCATATGTGTTTGACGTTAGGTACGCCAAATCACAATCTTCGAGTGCGTAAAATCCGTGGGCAAACCCTTCCGGAACAAACAACATTTTCTTGTTCCCTTCTGAGAGCTCCACACCAAACCACTTCAAATAAGTTGGGGATTCCTTCCGCAAATCAACCGCTACGTCGAACAGTCGACCTCTTGTGCAACGAACAAGTTTTGCCATTGCTTTTGGATTTTTTTGAAAGTGAAGTCCGCGAAGTACGCCTTTTTGACTACGTGAATAATTCCCCTGTTTCATGTCAACAATAATTCCAAGTTCAGCAAATTTGTCTACATTGAAAAATTCATAAAAGAACCCCCTATCATCCCCAAACACCTGAGGCTCGATTACAAACAAATCCCCAATCCCAGTTTCAATTTTTTTCATATGAGCTGTGAGCGAGCGAACAGTGAATATCTGTTCAGTCTTCCTTGAATTAAAGGCTGTGAGCGAGCGAACAGTGAATATCTGTTCAGTCTTCCTTGAATTAAAGGCTGTGAGCGAGCGAACAGTGAATATCTGTTCAGTCTTCCTTGAATTAAAGGCTGTGAGCGAGCGAACAGTGAATATCTGTTCAGTCTTCCTTGAATTAAAGGCTGTGAGCGAGCGAACAGTGAATATCTGTTAAACTCTTTTTTAATCATTAAATAAAGTCTCCAAACTGAGATTTAAACCACCGTCTGTAACCTGACGACTCTCTAATCGGCTTCCACCACTGAATATTATTTCGGTACCAGTTGACCATCTCTTCTAAACCTTGATCAAAAGTTAAGGTTGGCTCCCAGCCTAATTCATCTCTAATTTTTGAGTAATCAATGGCATAGCGTCTGTCCTGACCAGGTCTGTCCGAGATAAACGTTAGCATATTTTCCCGCATTCCCATAGCCGAGAGGAGCTTACGTGATGTTTCAACTATGGAGTATTCAGAATCCCCTCCCATCATATAGGTCTCCCCAATCCGACCTTTTTCAAGCACTGCCAAAATTCCAAGCGCGTGGTCTTTCGCATGAATCCAGTCACGAATCTGAGAACCGTCGCCGTGAATCATAATCGGCATTCCTTCTAAAATATTGGTAATCCCGATTGATAGTAACTTTTCAGGATAAAGATGCGATCCGTAATTATTCGTACAGTTCGAAATCGTTCCCTGTAGTGAGTGCGTGTACATTGCAGCTCTAACAATGTGATCGGAAGCTGCCTTTGTGGCGCTATATGGATTTCTAGGTTCATAAGGTGTTCGTTCGTTAAACTTTGGATCGTTTGGCCCAAGGTGACCAAAAACCTCATCAGTACTCACGTGATGAAAACGCTTCCCATATTTTACAGAAGCATCCACCAGTCGCTGAACTCCTAAAATGTTAGTGAGAATAAATGGCTCATTATCTACAATTGAGCGATCCACGTGAGTTTCTGCGGCAAAATTCATTACAGCATCAACCTCAGACACCAGCTGATCAACCAGTTTTTTATCTGTAATAGATCCGTACACAAAACGATAACGCGGGTGCGTCTGAATATCTAACGTGTTCGCTAAGTTACCCGCATAAGTTAATGCGTCTAGGTTTATCACTTCCCAATCTGGTCGGTGCTCAAAAATTATTCTAATAAAATGTGATCCAATAAAACCACACCCCCCAGTAACCAGTATCTTCATATTTACGCCCTTTTATTTAACTCACTTAATACCTTTTAGCCTACCTATTTAGCCTTAGTTCGTCAATTTTTGAGCAATTTTAGACTTGATTTGAGCTAAAAATTGATTATCAGGAAAACTCTTAACGAATTTTCGCTCATCATTTTCGTAGCGTGGCATAAGATGCATATGTGTATGAAAAACATCTTGGCCAGCATCTCTACCATTATTCATACCTAAGTTATAACCAGTAGCTCCGAGAGCTTCCGTAATTTTCGGCGCAATTTCTTTAATGGTTTGCATAATCGCAAGCGCTGATTCTTCTGAACCCGCAGTAAGATCCGTAGCGTGCTCTTTGGGAATAATGAGCGTGTGCCCCTCTGACACTGGACCGATATCTAAAAAGGCTAGTGTTTCATCGTCTTCATAAATCTTATGCGCCGGAATTTCGCCACTTATAATTTTACAAAATAAACAGTTATCCATATTTTATATGTTAATTTTTAGAATCATTTATCTTTTTTTCACCTTTTAGCATACTGAATGTGAGCCAAGGCAAGCTCGCTGAGCTGAGCGCTAAAAATCCGCGCATATCCTGGAATCCCTGCCCTACTCGCCAGAAGATTATAAAGATCACAACGCTAAGTACAATCTTAGCAAATAGACCTCCAACCAAACTGCCAATTACTATTTGATCGTCCTGCGATTCGTTATAAGTAAAACTCCACCAAATACCAAAGATTAGCGCACTTAGCAAAAACCAGTGAACCGAGAAAACGTAACTTACAAACCCTGGTCGCGCATAATCAGCTAGCATAAACACTGCGTAACTTGTAAGTGAAGTTAAAAATCCGGTTTTAGCAACATTCATCATAGGCCAAAAGGTAGACGCTCACGAACAGCTTTTAAAAAGCCCTCGAAGTTGAGTGGTGATTTTTCGAAAGTTAAATTGATAGCATGTATCCAAATCTCCCCACCTAAAGAATCGATCTCTGGCGCAGAAAAGACTAGCCGTGCATTATTATCGGCGTCCACTATACTGTCGACCATAAATTCAGACTCAGCCACGTGCCAAACACCGCGAGTTTCAGGTGCTTTATAAGCGGTTAAAATGTAGTCAATGTCCCGAGCGTCTAGATCTGTTGTTGCCTGCAAATTCACTGGTTCTGGGTCAAAAAATGCGTCTTTGCTAAAAGCAAATTTTCCATCCCCGTTAATTCGAATATCACCCCCTGGTGAGTTGGCACTAATTAGCCCTTTATCCTTTACCAAGACCGAGATTTTTTCGTTGCTCTTTGGGATGTCAACAAGCATCGAGCCTAGACTGATTTCTTGTGTAGCGTCGGCGTGAAAGGTTTCAAACGTAAACTGTTTAGCGTTTGTGATAAATGATGTCGCCCGGCGCTCAGGCAAATAACCAACATCGTCCGCGATATAAATTCTGTTAATAAAAGTCATATACCGCTCCGCAGAAATAAACTTGCGCCAAAATATATCAGTTGTTGCGCGCAACTCTACAGAGTAAACTCCTGGCGCTAAATTAGAACTTTGTAAAATAATTTTCAGAGTTGAACTTATCTGGTTTTCTGTTGTGTTGTTATCATCCTCAAGTTTTTCTTCCAAAACCACTATACCTTCATGATTGCGAACCGTAACAACAATGTCATCAACACCTGTTGTTCGGTTCATATCCATTGCTTCGATCTCCAAATAAAACTCCTCATCCTCAAGATAAGTTAAATATTTATGATAGCCCCGCAAGGAAACTTCTGTTATCTTTTTTTCCGTTAAAGGCTCGTAGTTCGCTACCCTAAACGGAGCGTTCAGTGAATATGCGTATGTGGCAATTTTTGAAACTGGTGGTAGTTTTTCAAAAAAATCTGAAATAGTTTCATAATTATTATTTCGTTCAAGGAGTGTAAGTCCACCCTCTTCAAGCCTGTGCCATTTCGAATTATCAATAATCAAATTCTGAGCTGGCCGTAAATCAAAACCATTTGAAAAAATATCAACTAAAGGTCCAAATTCAAAGATTGGTAAGGTCTTAGACTCAAACTCAACAGCGATTTTTATTTTTTCAAATTTCGTCCTAGGTAAATGTAAGGACAAATAAACCGGGTCATCAGTGAGTGCTAGATACGCTTCTTTTTGCCCAGTATATTGCAAAACCGAAACCCTTTCAGTTGGCTGAAGAGCATCGATGAACGGGGAAATCTCATCAACCGCGTGGTGCACAAAAAATTCACCCTTTGGAGAAATATCTATCCAAACCAGGTAGCAAAATAACAGCACCGGAGTTAGGATAATTAGTAATTGGAATAATTTCTTGATCATTTCAGAGTGATTTTATAGAGCGATTCGTCGAGAACTGTTTGTATATATTCAATCTGTAAACCCATTTCTGCAAACTGAACACTATTTAAAAATACCATATCTTTCTCGGGTAAAGTAATCCCCCAGTAGTAAAGTGGCCTTCGCTCCGCCAGATTATGAAGTTCTGCAAAAGTCGCTTCACTTCGAAGTGGCGTAACCACCGTACGACTCGGAAAAACAAACTTATCCGCTCGATCAACGATCACAATCGCGTCCTCCTCTGTGTTTTCTACAATGAACGCCCGCTTCTCACCAAAAGTTTGTAGTGCTTGCCTAGTCTGAATTAAGCCATCAGGACTGAAGAAAATAAGTTTGGTCGATAAAATAGCCATCACCAGAATAATCAGAATCAATGGCTTATTTTGAAACTTGGACTGCAATCTATTGTTTAAAAACAGTACAGCTCTAGCCGTAAATGGGATTGAAAGAATAAAAAGAGGCAACCAGTAGCGCACATACGAATTACCAATAGTTACGATACTCGGATCCGGATTGTCAGAAAATGTCCAGCTACCATAAACCACCCCCAGCCAAGTGGAGAGAAAAAGCGTGTACAGGAACAAGAAGCGCCAGGTATTACTTTCAGTCTGCCACTGTTTCACAATAAGGAGTGCACTAACTAATCCGGGTAGTACCATCCAAGGGTAAAGCAAAAACCCATAGCCCAAAATGTGGCGCAAAATTGCGAGCTCATGAATACCAAACGGGAACAAATAACCCAAAAGACCAGAAAAAACGTTTTGTGCTACCACCGCTTGTGTGTCTATCACACCCTCATAACTCGCTACCGCACCAGTAACCGTTGTTTGCGCTGTGTAGCCAGTTTCAAAAAAACTTCCGTAAGTTTGTGTGTTCAGTAAACCAAAAGTGGTTAAAATTGCCACTGCCGACAAACCAAAAACAACAACTCTCTGCCAAGTAATTATTTTTTTATAAAGCAGTGGTAGCAACAGGGCGCAACTCGCTACTACCCAAATAATTTCCGAGGTTCGAAAAGCTAAAGCAAAACCAATAAAAAAACCAGCAACTACATCGTTTAACCAAGTACGATTTTTGATTGGGGTTATTATGAAAAAATATATTCCAAAAATTAACAGTGAAACAAAAGGCACATTGTGCATCATTGTCCGCGCTGAGTAGTACCAAAAGGCCGGGTGTAATATAAGTAACAGCGCCGAAAGATTAGCGAGTTTTTCGTCGGCAAAAACCTGTTTCAGAATTGCTCGAAAAGCAAGAACCGCCAAGATTGCCAAGATTGGCGTGATTAGCATTAAACTTCCTTCACCTAAAAAACGAGCAAGAAGACCGTACACAACCGGTAACCCCAAAAAACTTCTCGGCACAACGTAATCTTCAAGCGCTAGCATACTTCTTGGGTGCAAAATACCGCTAGCGACGTTGTTCAGTGGCTCGTAAATGTTTAAATCACCATCATTTTTATACGACAGCGCAAACTGTAAATTTGCTGATTCGTCCGGCGAATTCACCAGACCATTCATACCAAAAACTAACCACAAGGTGGAAAGAAAAAACAGTACTAAAACCGCTAGCGCCAAAAATTTTATTATTTGTTCCTTGGTCATGTAAAACTATAAACTGTAGGTCATTAGTGAGATCAGTCCAAAAATTAGGGCTAAAATAAATGTTCCGCTTGCCAAATCGATCAGTGGAGCAAAATTTAACCAAAGCGAAATCAAAATCATAAGCAATCCCGAAAACTCAAAAAACATCTTAAACTTTCCCCAAAAATTAGCATGTACCGTTACCCCACGCTTCAGTCTATACCAGCCACCAAAAATCAGACAAAGTTCCATTATTACTAAACTAATCGCTAAAATTGGGTGAATATAATTAATTGCTATAAGTAAAAGTACCGAACCTACTAAGGCTTTATCCGCAATCGGGTCGTAAAAAATTCCCCAGTTGGTCACCTGCTTACGCAAACGAGCTAGGCTCCCGTCCATAGCGTCAGTAAAAGCTGTGAAAAAGAAAAGTGGAATTCCGATATCGTAGTTTTTAAAAAATAAGAGTACTAAAACAACCGGTGTTAAAATCATCCGTAAAATGGTTAAATGATTTGGGGTTACCTTCTTAGGCAACCACAAAACAAATGGGCGCATTAGGTTGTCATGAAAAAATAGCTTCTCTGGATCACGTTGGCTCATATTCACTATTTATAGTATATTTTCCCTATGATTAGGTCAATCTTATTTAAAAAAGGACAAGTAATTACCCTCGTAGCGCTCACTATTACTCTCCTTAATGCTTATCTATTTTCAGTACCAATCCTGGGTTTTTTCTCTATGATTGGGCTATTTTTTGGGCTAAGTAGGCTTATTGGGCCACACCTGCTACCAAAAAATAGTCTTGAAAAGCAACTAGCCGTTGGTTTTGCTAGTCTACTTGCTTTTTTCTCAATCACCGGCAGTTTACTGTATTACACAGGTCCAGTGTACCAAACGACTCTGGTGGCCCTTGTCGCCGGAACTACATTCCTCACCTTAATCGCGAGCCTGATTCTAAAAACAGAAACTGTAAATTCAGAAAATGAGCAGGTACAAAATAAAACCTGGCTTACTCTCTCACTCGCCACCTTAGCAATCCTCAGCTGGTGGAGCGCTCTAAATAACCTCAGTGTTACCGATTCAATCCGTTCGCCCTGGCTAGCACTGAGCCCCACCGCCCTCCTCGCAATCTTCGCCTCATTGTTACTTGTTGCCCTCGCGCTCTACGTCAACCAAGCAAAAAAAATTAGTGTAATTTTGCTTGCTGTAATTTTTTTCGCGAGTGTTTCATTAACAGCTTTTATTTTCCCGCTCGGCTATGGTTTTGACCCGTTTATTCACCGCGCTACCGTACAACATATTCTAGACTTCGGTACCATAGTACCTAAGCCACTATATTATATTGGTCAGTACGCGCTTGAACTAATTGCGGTCAATGTGTTCACTCTACCCCTAAAACTCGTTGACCTCTTCTTAGTCCCCGGGCTCTCCGCTATTCTTATCATTACTTCGGCGGTAGTTGGTTTTGAAACCGTGTTTCCGAAAAAACCTCTCACTCCTCTGCTCGCACTTTTCTTACTTCCACTGTCCGCATTTATCATCACCACCCCCCAGTCACTGGCGTATATTTATACGCTGGTGCTTCTCTTCTTATCACTTCCAATTTTAGCAAAAAGTGAAAACGCACCTTCAAAATGGTTACTTGCTCTATTCGCAAGTTCCGCCATTATCACGCACCCGCTCGCTGGAATTCCGACTGGAATATATTTTGTTCTAGTCTTTGCTTCAACCCTTAAAACAAACAATCGAAAAATAAAAGCGATCGGCACAGGTATTATTGCTTTCCTCGGCTCTATTTCGTTACCGCTAGTTTTTCTGGTTCAAGCCAAACAAGCGAATCTAGACGTTATTTTCAACCTCCGAAACATCTTTAATTTCAATTTACTCGATCTTAGTTTTAATATCAGTAATCGTTTCTCAACTATTTCAGACGGACTGTACTTGGTTATTGATAATATTTTTTGGTTGCTCCTGCTGTTTGGCCTTATTGGTACTATACTTTTATACCGCAAAAAAGCTCCCCTACCCCTAATGCTCCCAGCAATCACAGCAGGCATTTGGTTTATCAACTACTGGCTTCTTTCAACAACTTTAGAATTCAGCTTCCTGATTGAATACGAAAGAGCTAATTATTCAGATCGATTATTAACCTTAACGATGATTTTCCTCATCCCGGTTATTGGAATCTTTATACTCGAAACGCTCGGAAATTTGAAAAATAAACCACGGATACTATCCGCTAGTTTTATTCTACTACTCACACTTATTGGAACTGCAAATGTCTATGGCGCCTACCCACGCCACGACAATTACGCGCGATCTTCTGGTTTTAATGTGAGTCAAAACGATCTAAACGCAGTTTGGGAGATAAACAAAATCGGTGGTGAAGACGATTACGTGGTGCTCGCAAACCAAGCTGTGTCAGCAGCGGCACTTGAATCTTTTGGTTTTAAAAAATATTACAAAGAAAACATTTTCTACTACCCAATACCGACCGGAGACAAACTTTATCAACTATTCTTAGAGGCGATTAAAGAGCCGAGCCAAGAAAATATGGTGAGAGCCATGGATTTAACTGGTGTCAATAAAGCTTTTTTGGTTATCAACGATTACTGGTGGCAGTCTGAACAAGTTAGTGAGCTAGCAAAAAACACCGCCAACGAATGGTTCTCAGTCGGTGACGGTGCTATAAAAATCTTTATTTTTGAGCGATAACATCTTCAGCGTGCTTCACTAAATCTTTAGCGTATTTATCAAGTGCAAACGGTTCCACTGTTTTTCGAATATCGTCTTGCGTTTCAATAAACTTTTGCCTGCTGGTCACGACGTCGTGAACCGCCCGTAAAAAGTCTGTTTCGTCTTCGGGCTTGAACAGAAAACCGTTTCTGCCATTTTCCACGAGCTCACCCACACCACCAATCTCAGAAGCCACCACCGGTACCCCAGCTGCCAAAGCCTCGTAAATCACCGTTGGTGAATTTTCATAACATAGCGAAGGCACAACCAGCGCGTCCGCTGCTCCAAAGCACTCCATCATCTGCTCAACTGCAATGTAACCCAAGTAGGTAATATTTTTATTTTTCTCGGCCTCAAGTTCAACATAATTTCGCAAAGTTCCCTCCCCGGCAATAATTAAATTTGCCTTAATATCGAGCTTCTTAAATGCTTCAATTAAAAATTGAATGCCTTTGTGATACTCAAGCTGACCTATAAAAAGTAAATTTAGCGCTTTATTTTCTCTATAAATTCTAGCGCTTCGGATATTATCTGGAGCCGGATTCTGCATAACTCTAATTCTTGAGTGCTTAAAAAACCCTTTTTCAAGATAAGTTTTTCTTAAATACTCAGATGGAAAAATTACTAAATCAGGTTGTCCCATTAAATATGAACAAACTTTTTGATAAGCAGAATAAATCGGTCGTACCAAAATTGATTTCTTCTCCTGACCAATAAACAGTAGTCCCGACGGATAAATCAATTGCAAATCATGGACTACGTGAATATGCGGTGTGCCAAATTTTTGAATTGCGAGTGGAATTCGAAGCCCGATACCTTTAAGGTTGTGCGTGAAAACAACGTCTGGATTTTCTTTCTTTAAAACCTCAGTCGTGTTCTTAGCTCCGTACCTCGAAAACCCATCAATTATATGCCACAGTAAACGAACTGGCACGTAGTGTTTGTAGTCGTCGAGCAAGTAGTAAAGATTTTTCGGAAAAAAATAGTAAATTCGTTCTGAAGCATTTCGAAAACACTCAAGCCCCAACGCTCGTTCCTTGGGGCACGAAGTTATAACAAAAATATCCTCACCTTGCTCAATGAGTTTTTCAACTGTTCTAACCACCACGTACTCAGCCCCACCTCGAACGTAAGGCGGGTATAAATTACTGACTATTCCTATCTTCATATTTTTCGAGTCTACTCTGAATATAAATCTCCTGCAACTTAGAAAAAACTACTGAAATACTGTATCTTTTCAGCACCCGTTCCCGAGCGTTTTTTCCTTGCTTGTGAGCCAGTTCTGGATTTTCTATATATTTTGTCATGATTTTCTGTAAGCCCACATCATCAAAAGGTGGCACGATATAACCTGTTTTATCAACCTCTACAAGCGTTCGCACCCCTGGTAGATCACTGACTATCGACGGTAAGCCACTTGCCCCAGCTTCGAGTGTAACTAAACCAAAAGCTTCTGAGCGATTAATTGACGGTAAAACGTGCACATCAGCCATTTTGTAATATTGTGGCAAGTCCTCTTCTTTGACGCGACCTGCAAAGTGGACTCTAGCTTCAAGACCAAGTTTATTTACTGTCTGCCGAAACTCGTGCGTCCTACTGCCATCACCCACGATCACAATATCCCAGTCACTTTCAACTGCTAAGTGAGCCGAGGCTGAAAGTAAAACACTTACGCCTTTAAAATAATGTGCCGGATCTAGTCCGCCAACAAAAATAAAAACTCGACTCGCTTCACTAATCCCAAATTCTTTTCTAAGCTCCGGTGCCTGGCCTGGCGAAAAAACTTCTGTGTTTACCCAAAATGGCAGTTCAACTAAATTTTGAGGATTAAAATCAATAGATTCGGCGTAATCGAGTGAACTTATTAGAATCTTTTTAGCGCTCAGTAAAATCACGGGTTCAAAGAATATTCTGTCTAACTTGAAAATCAAACCCAACCAGCCGTCTGCCTTAGTCTTCATATGGTATGTCACCACAAGTGGTATTTTGAAAAAAGATGCAGTGAACGCCACAAAAATTGCCCCACCGTAAAACGGGTAATGTAAATGGATCAAATCAAAACCTTGTAATTTTTTAAACAAACTTGGCATAAATGCCGCATTTCCCCATTTGTAAATTGATTTTGTATTACCCGGATGAAAAACCCGTACCTCGTGCCCCGCCTTTTCAAGTTCCAAAGTGTAATCCTCCGCCACCTTACCAATTCCACCGCGATAAGGCGGATAAACCGGCGTTACTTGAGCAATTTTCATATTACCAAATTACAATTTTCCTTATCACAAACAGCGCAAACGAAATAATTGGGTTCGCAACATATTCAACCACTGGATTATGTTGCTCTTGTGCCTCGATCGTTCCGACTGTTAATTTAAGAATTTCTTTATCCTTAATTACTCGTAATTCTCGAGCTCGGCTTCTTAAGTGAAAAATTAATTTGTAGGTGCGCGCCTTTCCCATCTCTTTATAAGCCCAAAACTTTGCTGGGAGCCAGCCACCTCTAAGCGCCATCAACCAAGTTCCAAGTTCGATCACTAGTAGTAACGGCATTATTAAGATTAGTGTCGCCACTTTATAGTAACCAAGTACAACCACCCATCTGTATAACTCTGTCCAAGCAAACATTTTTGGGTTTCGAGAAAATTGGTAATCGTGAATAACCCTTGAGTGCGTTGCTAAAACATTTATGTACCCCGCGATTTTTATTCGAAGCCCGAGCTCCAAATCTTCGTGATACATAAAAAATCCCTCTTCAAGCAGACCAACTTTTTTCAAAACCTCAGCTTTGTAGAGCACCGCAGCTCCAGACGCATACGGTAAATCTTCGCCGTCAATAAGCTTAGTTTCTGCTAGTTTATCTAGGTTATTCCGCGCGTAACCGTAGCCGGCAATATGAAATGCTCCGCCAGATGTATTAATTACGCTGTCATCATTCCAGTAAAGAACTAGCGACTGCACCGAACCAATATCTTCACTTGACTCTGCCATTTTAACAGCTTCTGAGAGTGAGTCGGCTCGGAGCTGTAAGTCACCGTTGTGGAGGTATATGTAGTCAAAACCTTCAGCGAGCGCTTGTCTGATGCCGATATTATTCCCATGAGAAAAACCTAAATTTGTATCGTTATCAATCAGCTCAACCTCTGGCAGGTCTTTCCCTGATCTGGGCAGTATCTCCCGCCTTGTAACTTCGGCAATATTATCTGGTGAGTTGTTTGTCACCATAAAAACCTTCACGTCCTCCTTATTATCTATCTTAAGAAGACCAGCGACAAAACCCGGGATGTATTTTTCACACCCGTAACACAAATAAATAACCGCAATTTTTTTATTCATAAGCTATCGATCTTTTTTTGCCTCTATTTTTTTTGCCTCCATAATTGCTAGTTTACGAACAAGCGAAGTTAATTCCTGTTGAAGTTTTTCCTGCTTCACCATCATTCTGTAAAGACCGTAATATAAAATTACCACCGCGCTGTAAACCAGTAGATCAGCCCCACGTTCTACCCCAACATACTTCGCCAAAATATCGGTTGACTGTGGGGAGATCGCAACCAAAATGACCGCAAGCCAAAGCAATAACCAACTAGTTAGCCAACTTGCACTAACCCGCTGAAGTCTATACTGTTTGTAAGTTCGGATAATCGCAAAAATTGCAAAGATGATCAAGGAAAATTGGAAAATCATAATTAATCAATAAATTTAGATTTTATAAAATCTTTCAGCACAATAAAACCGCTCATAAAACTCTGACCCTTAGCCAAAGTGTCCGCTGTGTATTTAATCATTACCGGTCTTTCCACAAATTTTAGATTTTTCAGCTTAATTAGATCCAAAATTTCAGATGCGTGCGCCATTCGGTCAAGCGAAATTTTAATATTTTGAGCCGAGTACTTTGAAAGCGCCCGAAAACCATTGTGCGTATCTGAAATTTTTATACCAGAAACTAGTCGCGTAAAAAGTAGAGCTAGCCAAAGGGTGAGACGCCGAGACAGTGGCATATTCGACTCTGCTCCCAAGAATCGTGAACCAAGAACGATATCGACCTCACTGTTTAAAATCGGTTCGATCATTTTTGGGATATCAGCCCCCTGCATCTGACCATCGGCATCGAAGTGCACAATAATATCCGCCTCCAAATTTTGCACTGCGTAGTCAGTTCCGGTTTGCAGTGCTGCTCCTTGCCCCCTGTTAATTTCATGGCGCAAAACATGAGCACCAGCTGTTAAAGCTACCTCACCTGTTTTGTCTTTTGAACAATCGTCGACCACAACTACCGTATCCACAAAACGCCCTGCATCCTCTGCAGAGTTCCGGATCCGCTGTTCTTCGTTATAAGCCGGGATTACCGCCACAATCTTCATAGCCTAAGTAGCTTAACACTCAAAACCAGATCTGCCAAGCCTAAATTTCCGCTAAGTTCCCGTATTTACCGACCCTCTTACGACAGATTGAGTATCTTGTAACCACCCCTTATTCGCCCGAATAGGGTGTGTATAAAATATCACTCATTAAAATGAGTGATATTCCAATTTTGTAGTTCAACCTACTCGCCAGTTAGCAAAATCTTATTTGCCTGAATATAGTCGATGGTTTTTTGTAGTCCGTCTTCCAGCCTGGTGACTGGCGACCAGTGCAGGGCCTCTTTGGCCTTGTGTACATCTGGCAGTCCCTGTTCCATTAAATACTGTAATTTTTCCCCAAAAATTACCTTTGAATTTGAGCCGGTCATCGCAATAATCTTGTCCGCTACCCCCACGATCATCTCGTCCACATCGTTCCCGAAATTAACTGGCCCAATATCCTCGGGGTGCGCCATTAATTTTACTATTCCCGAAACTACGTCTGAAACGTAAATTAAGGTTGTTTTAAAATCTTTATCGCCATGAACAATCAGGTTTTCCTGATTAAGTGCGTTTAAAATAAAATCCGAGATCTGAAAACCATCAAATAGTGGCATTCTTGGACCATAGGTTTTGAAAATTCGGGCAATGCGTGTTTCAATTCCATAAACTTTTTTGTACGTATCGAGCGAAGTTTCTGCAAACCGGCGCCCTTCTTCATAGGCCGATCTGCTCGCCAAGTGGTCAACCACTCCGTGGTATTCTTCTGTAAAACGTTCGCTATCTGAAAGTCGTGGTCCATAAACTGAAGGCGATGAAGCTAGCAAAACTTTCGATTTATACTTTACTGCCATGTCTAAAATATTTGCAATACCGCGACCGCTTACAAGTAAAGTCGACATCCTGTACTTATCGTAATTTTTTATCGATTTTGGAACTGCTAAATGGTAAATCTCCTGTACGCCTAAAAATTTTACTTTAAATGGTTCAAGCTCTGGAAAAGCTTCTAAATCAAACGGAACATTAATATCTTGTCTTAGAAACTGAAAATCAGGGTTTCGCAAGTAAGGATCAATGTTACGTACGTGACCGGTGCTAAAATCGTCAACACAAATAACTCGGTAACCACTTTTAAGTAGTTCCTCGCAAAGAAAAGAGCCTATAAAACCAGCTCCTCCGGTTACCATTGCGATTGGCTTTTCTTGTAATTCAGGCATATTGTTTTGATTATTCTGATTGAAATATTTAACTAACGGCACGTTACTGTCCCGCGATCAAAGCAGTCAGTTGCTGTCTAGTTTTCATTATACTGGTATCCACCACTTCTGGCGAAAGCATCGGTGCCCCCAAGGTAAACTTGGTGAAAAATGTTGGTTCAATATCGATCACGTAATCTGCCCAATTGTTTCCGTACATTGTTTTTGCAATTGATTCAGAATCAATCGCGCGCAAGTACGGTGAAAACGGTTTACTTGGATTAGCTTCGATTGCGTAAACTCTCGGATCACTTTTAATTTTTATAAGTACCACCCCTGGTTTTGGTAAGACGAGTCCGCTCAGTCTATAAGAACCGAGCGAGCTGTCTGGAACTTCATTCACAAAAATAAATGAGTTCTCGTAGGTAAAATAAGTTAGCGCGTTTATAACAGCATAGCGCTCGTTATTTTGCGCAAAATAAACCGTGTCAAAGGATTGCCCCGAAATAAAATTATCTAGAATTACCGACTGCACTATTGGCGCTGATGGTTCTAGCACTATCGGCTCTGGTACAGCAGGTGTATTTGCCGTTACATAACCACTTGCCACAAGCAGAGCCCGACTGATATTCAATCGCCCTGGCCCCATCGAGCTCACAATATCCGCTGTTCCTACGATTGGGTCCGCCGATAATTGCAAAATGGTTTCAATTTCCTCGGGCGTTAGGTTTGGGTATTTGGAAAGTAAAAGTGCTACCGCTCCCGAAACAAGCGGTGCCGACATCGAGGTTCCACTCCAGCCCCCGTCATACGCTGTTGGAAAACCAGCCATTGGGTCATAATAGCTGAGCCCAAAAATGTTTTCGCCTGGCGCTGAAATATCTACACAACTCGCTCCAAAATTTGTGAAATTTGAGCGTCCATCGATCTGATTAGTCGACGCCACGCCAATCACCCAGTCAGATGCCAACGACGAATAACAAGCTGGGTAAACCGCGCTATTGTCCACATTTGCGGCTTCGTTGCCGATCGCTGACACGATCACCACCCCAGCTTCGTAGGCCCTGCGTAGTGCCTCACGTAAATACATATCTGACTGGTTGCCAGAAAAACTGAAGTTAATTACGTCGGCGCCATTTTTTACAGCGTAATCAACCGCGAAAGCTACATCAAAAGAATCTCCCGCTCCGGTAGCGTCGAGCACTCTAAGTGGCATAATCCTTACATTCCAGTTTACACCCACTACTCCCTTCATATTATCTCCCACTGCCCCGATCAAACCGGCAATCAGTGTCCCGTGCGAAATAGCGTCGGTTGTGGCCTGGCCTATCACAACTGGCCCAACTAAACCGTCGTCATCCACAAAATCCCAACCATTAACGTCGTCGATATAACCATTTTTATCATCATCAAGTCCGTTACCCGGGATTTCCCCAGAGTTGATCCAGATATTATTTTTAAGATCTGGGTGTTCGATATCTATTCCTGAATCAAAAACCGCGACAACTACCGAGTCTGAGCCGGTTGTAATGTCCCAGGCGTTTTCCGCCCCGATCTTTTGCAAATACCACTGTTCAAAAAAGTTGGGATCGTTTGGAGCAACCGCTAAACTTTGTACCGGTATCAAACAAACCAAAATAAAAAACAAAGCAAAAAACTTTTTCATATATTGCCATTATATCACGAGCGTAAAGTGCTAGGAATGCGACTGCAAATGGATGTTCCAATTCTGATCTATAATTGATTTTATTCAACAATAACACCACCAATAAAAAATCCTGAGCATGAGTGCTCGGGATTTTATGTATTTTTACTAATTAACCTCCGCGCAGTTTTTATTTGCAGTTGCTATCTCCTCTGGTAATTCTTTATTGTCTGGCAGAAGTGTCTTTGCCACGTTGTAGTGGGCGTTCATTTGCTCGCAGTCGCCCCGCTTTTCGTACAAACTAGCCAGCTTGATCATAAAGTATGGCGTTTGACCAATTTCCGACACTGCGTCTTCTAAAACCTGTTTTATTTCTTCATCTCTGTTGCCATCCACCGAATGATTATCAATAAATTCAATGTAGTCCCTGTAATAAGCCTCGTTTCCGTACAAAGTATAAGCCTCTTTATAAGCTGACTCCGCGCGGTCGAAGTCCCCCATATCTTTTAAAACGTTTGCGTAGTTATTCCAGGCAGTGTAGTTCAAGGTATTTTTTTCAAAATAAGCTTCGTAAGTTTCTCTAGCTAGTACTAAATCGCCTAGCATTGTGGCGTCCCAGGCAATTGATGTGTACAAGTTTAAATCAACTTTTTGCCCGGATTTTAGCTGTGCTTCAAGCGCAGCTTGTGAAACTTTGATTTGTGATTCAATCAAGTTCCTCATTCCATCGTCAAGCGCCACCTCCGAGTTTAGTGCCAAACCTTTATATTTATTATTATGACCACTTGCAGACCAAGCGCCGTAAACTACGGCTAAAATTAGAAGCAAAACTGCTCCGCTTAGTATCCACTGTCTTCTAGTTTTAAGCATTTTCATATTGCTTAGAGTTTAGCTAAATGCCAGTTTTATTGCAAGTATTTGCAATAAAACAAAATCGCCCTTTCGGGCGATTTTGTAATCCTGAATGAAGGAATAAGCTTAGAAGCTGATTGCTCCACCAGTGATAGGTAGATCATTAACTAGGTAAGATCCCCATAGGTCTCCTGCAACAGCTGTTGAGCTATCACCGTCATCCTCCCATACAAATGATGAAGGGATTCGTGTGATTGCAGCACCTGTTGAAGCAAGAGCTGGAGTTGTTCCCATGTATCCACGTTGTACAGTTGCAGTTGATGCTGCTGGTGTGTACGCAGTTACAAGAACTTTTTCAGCTCCGGCAAATACTAGAATATCTCCTACGTTTACAGCACCTGTTGCTGTAGTGTCTAATGCTCCACTACCAGTAACAGTAGTGATCATTGGAGAAATAGTGAAGTCAGCAGCCAATGTTCTTCCAGTTCCAAGAGCGATTGGTGTTGCTAGAGCATCACCAGCAATTCCGAATTGTACTGAGTCATCGCTAGTTGCAGATGCTCCTGTTGTGTCAAAGTACAATGCGAATGTGTGAGTTGTACCAGCTGGTACCACAACTGGTGTTGTAAGATCTAGTTTTACGAACTTAACAGGAACTGTAGCTGCTACAGATTCAGCACCTGTTGAAGCAAGCATCTTCCAGTCTCCATCTACGTCAAGCGCAGTTGAAGTACCTAGGTTGTTTAGGTCGTAAATGTCGAACTCTGCTGGCAGAATTACGTCTGCTTCGTTCCATGTTGAAGTTGCGTTGTCAGATGCATTCATTGTGAACACGATCTGGTCTAGAGATACATCTCCGTTTGAAGACGCAGCAACGTTGAATCGTAGTACTTCCTGATCGCCAATTGGTTTTTGACCGCCAGATGGTGTAGAAGCGCTAAGTGTTACTGTTGGTTTTGTCTTCTTAACAACGAATGAAGAAAATCCAGTTGTAAGAGCTGTTGGGGCTCCAGAAGTTGAATCAACTAGTGAAGTTCCTGACTGTGCTCCTGAAGCTGAGAAGTTATCATCGTTTGTTCCGTCAACAAAGAATCCAAGTCGAACCCGTTCGTTTGAAGTTGCGTAACCACCAACGTTTCGGTCGCTTGCTGGTACGCTTACAAAAGCGTTAACCTTTGCAGGTACTCCAGTCTTAACAAGCATGTCAAGATTTGTGAATCGTGCTTCATTTCCAGTCATTGGAGTTGAAACAGTCTTTGTTGAACCATCAGCTGCAGGGTACTCAAGAGTAACTGTAGTGATGTTGTTTGCGTATGCTGATGAATCAGTTCCTAGACCCATAACCTGAGCAGCCTTTTCTGCAACTGTGAATGTTGAAACATTCCAGTCTTCAGTTGTAGCTGTAAGTCTGAAAGTTGAAACTAGGTTACTTGTAGAACCAGCAAGCAAGATGTCAGCAGTTGGTGTGCTTGAATCAGCTGTAAGAGCTAGAGTTCCAGCAACACTAACAGTTGTTGAGTTTGTAGGAGTTAGTCCACCGTTTACAGCGATTGCATCAGTTGTAGCTGTTGAACCGTTAATGTAAACAGTTTGTGCATCCTTGTCTTCAGCCACAATGTTTCCAGCTGTAGATACGTCAAATGAGAAGTATTTAGGAGCAGAAGCTGTTGGCTTGTAGAAGTTACACTTTAGAGACAATAGTTCAGACACTCCAGCTGGAACTGCCCAGTTTAGATTGTTGAAGATAATTGTTGCTCCACCTGTTTCTGGTGATTTTGCAGCACCAACCTGGTTACCTGCAAAGTCGTATAGTGAACATGAACTAATGTAGTTTGTTACATCAGATCCACCAGATACGAATGTTGAGTTGTCTGTGCTTGAAGAAATGTCAAATGTTACGTCTGAAACGTTTAGATCTGAACCACTTCCTGCAACCATTGAGAAAGAAGCAACATTAACTGCAGAAGCTCCTCGAACTGTAGCCACGTCGCCTGGAGTTGAAGCCAAAGCTAGTGTCAGTGTAGCAGCTAGTGCCTGTTGTGAATTTCCCTGAACCATACCAGCTGGCACGATTCGTGTGATTGCGTCTCCGTTTACATCTTCAGCTGAGATAGTAGCAGCGTTTACAGCAGCACCGTATTCAGTTCCTGAAACTGTGTTGTTGTCTACATCTGCAGTAACAGCAAGGTTTAGAGTTTCCCCTGCAGCCATGCTGAATACGTCAGTGAAAGTAAGAACCTGTACCGCATCGTTTCCTGCAAGAGAAAGCTCCTGAGGTCCCATTACGATAGTTCCTGTTGCTGTGTTGATAACTTTGATGTCCTTAAGAGCACCTTCAGTTACGTTGTAAAGAAGTCCGTCTGTATCAGAACCACCTGCCTCAACTCCATCAAATGGATCGTTGTCGGCATCATCGTCTCCGTATACAGAAACAGCAACGCTTCGAATTGTAGCATCCTGTGCTGAAGTTAGAGAGAAGTTTAGAAGTACTCGGTCCTGGCTGTTAACGCTTACTGTTCCTGCTAGTGGACCGTTTCCAGCTAGAGTAAGGTCTCCACCCTGTGTGGTTGAGTATGAACAATCACCAGATGTTGAAGTACATGATCCACCATCGTATGTTGTTGCTGTTACTCCCATTCCAAATCCGTATGTACCACCGATTGCAACAACGTCAGCGTTGTTTTCAACGTAAGCACTTACGGCTCGGCCTGTAATTCCACCAATATCTGCAGTTACTGTAAGTACTGCGTTAGCTCCATTAGCAATTTCTACTGGAGCAGCTGATAGGTCGAATGATACAGACTTTCCAACAGCAGTTCCTGAAGCTAGAAGAGTTGCACCCTTCCAAAGCTTAAGATCTGAGTGGTCAGTTGCATCTGTAACTCGTAGAGTTACGTGCTGAACAGAAGCAGCTTCTGTGTTTGCAGTTAGCATGAACTTAGCAATAGTTGCATCGTTCTGCCCAATTGATGGGTTTGAAATGCTGCCATTCTTAGCCACTGTAATTGTTCCTGTGCTTACACCACCAATGCTGAATGTATTTCCAGAAAGTGGGAAAGCTCCGTTTACTGTTCCAGTTGCGTCAACATCAGATGCTGAAACTACTGAGAATCGAATCTGGTCGCCAGTTGTAGCTGTACCAGAAGCAGCTAGCTCTACTCGAACTGTAAGAGCAGCAGTCTCACCTGCAGCAAGTGCTAGGTTTAGACCAGCAAAAGTTACTTGTCGTGTTGAAGTGTTAATTGAACGCGCCTGTGTTAGACGTGTATTACCACGGTATAGGTATGCGTTTGTGATGTTTGTAGTAGCACCAATACCATCCATTTCAGCAACGATTGTGTTTAGAGTTGTTGCTGAGCTTCCAGCTTTAGCATTTAGAGTAAGTACTTCTACTGAGTTTGAGCTCATTGGAAGTGTTGCTCCTGCTGGTGTTGCTGAAGAAACTGAGAAAGTAAGGTCTCCAGAAACTGGTGTTACAGCTGTTGTACATCCAGTCTGTGAAGCGTCAACTAGATCACATTCTAGTCCAATAACGTCTGATCCAGCTGTAAGAGCTGAGTCATCAATTCCTGTTCCTAGAAGGAAGAAGTCGTTGTCCATAGCGTTTGAGCTCATTCCAGCTGCAGACACTAATCGTTTAGCTCCGTTTTGTACTACGTAATGGTCTGAACCACTCATGTACATCATTCCGTCGAAAGCTGTAGCACTCATTAGAGATGCTCCAACGTTGTAGTCTACGAAGAAAGTATCTGGAACATCGTCAATGTTTGTGTTCCATGAAGATCCATCGTAAGCAACAGCTACAGGTTCTGTCTCAATCCAGTGGATTGTTCCATTAGTTGAAACTGCGTATGTTTCGTAAGCTGTATCAACCTTGATCCATCGTGATCCTGGTCGGTATACAACGTTTCCTGAAAGTTGTAGTGATGAAAGTTCGCTGTCTGAAACAGTCTTTACTCCATCAAAACCGTTGTGCCATGTTTCGTAAGTCTTAAGGTTTGGGTATGTGCTTCGTGTTCCGTCGTAACCGTAGAAGTATACGGCTGATAGAGCTGAACTCTTGATTCTGTCTCCAGGAGATGCAGCGTGTGCAGCCTGAGGAACAGCTAGAGAAGCAATACCTACGGCCCATAGGATAGTCGCACCAGCAAGTAATGCTGAAAGTGTGCGCTGTCCGAATGTTGAGGCGTTAGTCATAAATTTATTTGTCCTTTTCATTTTAAGATTATGTAGAAATAAGCGACCATGCGGTCTCGACCTTTGAACTTATCTCCGAAGTTGAGGCAAGTTGCCTCGAGTAGTAACGAGAGAAGAAGAAAACGCGACTGCGTTTCCGGAAAAATACACCTTGCCGTGTACTTTTCCGGAAACGCATCCGGCTCTTCAGCCCTACTTGAATTATTGGCTAATTGTTGAAGTAGCGGTTGAGTCTGACCTAAGGGAATTTATTTGGCCCTCAGTTTCTACAGGCTCGGCTAATTTTTCAATCTTTTGATTGGCAAAGAACTCTGTGGTAACGATTTCCATTGCAACTATTCTATTTGCAATCTCGGAAAGTCTTTCATCTACCACTTTTAGATCATCGAAAGCGGCGCGGTAGCCACCAGCAATCGCGAAGTCAGAAGCGGAGCGCATCAGCACCGAAGTTTCGTTCGCAGCAAATCGCAGTTCTACAATACCTCCAATGTGCAAATCTTTATTAACAGTAACCACTTCATCAATTCTAGCTAAACGTCCGAGGACCATTGATTGTTTTTTCTGGACATCCGATAGTTTGGTGTTGAACGATTTTTCAATGTCGTCTGAAAGCTTATTGCTCGAAGTAGTTTCGTGCTCTTCCATCATTACATTCACCACCGAGCTTGAAACCGCCTGCGTAGCTTTTTTTGCGTCCTCAATATCTAAAGTGTTGGTGTCCGATTCCTGAACTCTGGTATCGATTTCTGCGTTTAAAACACTGATCTTTCTGTCGACCGCCGAAGCTACCTGCATCGTTTCAGTACTCTTTTCGTTTAGTAACGACCGCACATCTTCACCTGCTTGCGTAACCTCTGAGCGGTAAGCGTCGAGTGTTCGTTTTATTTGTGCAGTTTTAGCTGGATCAGTCGAAACGTTTAGCGCACTCGCCTCTTCCAGCCTGCGCCCCGCAAATTCTGTGTGCAGAACTGCTTTATGCTCAAGCGATGAAAGTTTAAGCTGGGCTTTTTCGGTTGCCAGTTTCACACTGTAAAGCGCCTCACCCGGTAAACTCTGTGCAGCATTCACGGTGGTCATAAACCCTCCAAAGACGATCACTAGCATCGCAGCTCCAATCGTGATTGGCGTTGAAATTGATTCAAAGAACAACCACTGCAAGTAATCTAGTGTTGTTGCCGGCGAGACCACGTTGTCTGTGTCCTCGATCGCTGTGGAAACTCGCTTCCACATGCGGTCGTAGGCACCGTCCCGTTTCGAGGACGCGTGGAGCTCAGCCTGCAAACTCTTAAATTGTTCATTAAAATCTTTCGACATATTTAATTCTATTTGTTCAAGGCCTTTTTTGCTCGGTGCAAAATTACCCTTATATTGTTTGGAGACTTGTCCAGAATATCTGCAATCTCCTTCACGCTTAATTCATTTATATAGTGCATCACGCAGACCTCACTCATATCACCCTTTAAGGCTCTGATCTTTGCGATCAGTTTGTTAGCCGATTCACTAAGATCAATCCGCTCCTCTATCTCCTGATCAGCGGCCACATCAGCCAGTTCGTCGAGCGAGTCCTCTACTTTGCGTTGCCGATAGAAATCTGCGATCAGGTTTCTGGCTATTCGGTAAAACAAGGCTTTAATGTTATCGACTCGGTTTGAAGTTGCGTACTCCCAGCCCCGAAGAAATACCTCGGAGGCCACCTCCTCAGCGTCCTGTTTGCGAGGCATCTTAAAACTAGCAAAGTCCAAGATATTCTTGTGGTATCGCTCATAAAGTTTCGCATAAGCTGACTTATCCCGAAACCGATGTATGCGAAACAATATAAATTTTTCGTTTAACATGGACACACACCTAGTCGTTAAATATTGGTAATCATTACAAGATTACCTTAATGGGCGTATTTTAGTACTATTTTTCGAATTTCCACAAGACCAGATTGACAGTTTATAATTTTTTGTCTACGCTAGAGTAGCCAAATAACTTTAGAAATTCCGTGTAAAAATATTACACTTATTATCGACATTTTAACAACTAACCCATTTCATTCAAAATGCCGAGTATGGGTCTTGTTACGAAACCTGTGCTGATCGATGATTGATTTGCTAACTTACTCATTTTTTAATCTCACCCACTCATAAACCTATGACCACTCCTATCCGCTTATCCGTTTCAGAGGCCGCTAAAATCTTTGGCGTTAGCAGTCGAACGATTCGACGAGCTATCTCCGCAAACGAGGTTAACTACATTGTGGTTCAAGGTCGGTACAAGATCGGTTTTGAGTCACTACTCAAGTGGTCACAGTCGAGTACGACTGTGAAAAATAAACGGGACCGTGATGGTATCGGCCAGTTTGTAGAACAGTGGCGCATAAAAAACAAACTCTTTTCCCCAAACCCAAATAAGCTAAAAAACCCTGATACTGAATAATATGAAATGGTGGCAAGAAAAAGAGGATGCTGAACTTTTCAAACTCCTAAACTCACTCCCTCCCTTCCCCTTCTACGATTTAGTTAGGCAGGATAAACCCGGACTCAAACAAGCTAAAACTGATTTCTTCAAAAATGGTATTTCGCCAACTTTTAGCTATAAAAAAGCTAAGCTCTTTAACGCCAAAAAGTACCAGTCAGAAATCGACAACCGTTTACTGCAAATAAAGTCGCTTAATTACCCAACTTTGCTAAAAGACATCTACGAAGATAAACTACTCGATCTTCAAAATCGCTCTAAAATTGTGAGTGCTATCAGTCTTGGTAATGATCAAACTGTTACTAGCCTTTCAAATCAACTCTTCAATTTTCCCGAAGAAAACCTTTCGACTCTAACCTCTGAGTTTGAAGAAATGCTAGAACACTCGAGTATTTTCCACCAGCACTCAAGGCCGGTTACTACCGAACTTTTCGTGAAAATGACTGAGGCGGTTTTAGATCATTACAAAATGAGCAAGTGGCACATTGAACTTTTTGGTGGCTCCTCAATAAAAATCAGGCATCTAAACAAAAGAGGAACCAGTATCGTTTATCTGCCTAGTCAGCGAAATCTTTCCAAGGCCCGCGCTGCTCGATTATTAACTCACGAGCTCGAAGTTCATGGTTTACGAACAATGAACGGTCGGCAAAGCAGCTATGCTCTTCTAGGCCGTGGTCTCGATCATTATTTGCAAACCGAGGAAGGTCTGGCCATTTACTACCAAACTCTGCTTAACAGAAGGCCCACAAAGCACCTTCCTGGTTTCTGGGACGCCTACGCTGTTGCCTTGGCTCGAAATACTGATTTCAGCACCACTTTCAAAACGCTGGTTGAAGCTAGAATGAAGCTAGCTAAAAAAACTGGCGTTCAGAAAACTGAAGAGACTTGCCGGACTGAGGCTTGGAACTTATGTGTTCGGGTTTACCGCGGTATCACCAACACCCAAAATGAGCACATGGTTTTTGCCCGCGATCACATCTATCGCTCCGGTGTCGCTCTATTAAAAAACACCATCACAGAGCGCGGTGAATCTGTTTTGCCCCTTCTCTTTTCCGGAAAGGTTGGTGTTCATCACCTAGACAAACTCATTGCTCTAAATGTTCAAACGGGCAAGGTACCGGATATGATTTCAAAAGAGGTAGTAAAAACTATCTACCGGCAAGCTAGAATTTAACAAACAAAAACTCCAGTTTTTCACTGGAGTTTTTAATTTATCTAATTGCCAAAACACCATCACGAAGTGCTAAGTACTCGGAATATATTTCAAGTATTTTTCCCGCGATCTCCTCCCAGTTGCGTTCATTTTCCACGTAAGTTCGCGCTGAGTGGCCGATCGCTGCTGTTTGCATCTGATCCTCAAAGAGCTGAACGATTTTCCCAGCCAAGTCTAGCGTTTCACCAACCGCAAACAGTTCACCATATTCACTAACCGCACTCTTATGCGCATTAGTGTCCGAGGTCAAAACCGCTTTACCGTAGCTCATCGCTAGCAAAACCTCTTCGGCTTTTTCTGGGTTTTCACTTGGGTCAACCACGACCCTCGCTCCCGCGAACAAAGCATCAGTAACTTCACCGCGCTGAAATCCTGTAAAAACTACACTGTTATCACTCGCGTATTTTTCTCTTAAGCTAATTAAACGTCCGTCCGGTTGCATTGGTCCACCTAAGAAAGCTAATTTTATCTCCGCAAACAGTTGTGGTTTTTCATTTCGAACCCTAGCCCAAGCTTCCAGCATAATTTCCAAACCATCATTTTCTGCTAAATCAGTTGGCACTAAAATGTAACTAAATGATTGTAAATTGAAAGACGCTAGAATCACTCCGTCAACCGGGACTCTTTTTACAGAAAGACCGTTTGGAATATACTGCGCTCTAGTGCCGTATTCAATCGCTGCGTAGTTTGAAACGATTTTCGAGGTCGCAATGGTTGCGTGTGCATACTCAATTGAGGCTTTTTCCCCAAGTCGCATCACAAACCGCGCCATAGCTCCCCAGCCTTTTTTATTTTGTTCCACAGTACTTAGGGTGCAGACCACGATCGTACCAGGTTGAAGTAAACGAATCATCCAGGCAAAAAGTGAAGGGCCAGCTCCGTAGTAGTGCACCACATTTGGTTTAGTTACGAAGATCGTGTGCAGAGTTGCCAAAAAAGCGTAACTCACGCCGTCTAGGTACCGCACCGGAATTGAGGAGATCTCTTTTAAAATAATTCCATTGAACCGTTTCTCTGGTTGGTTGAAGTACCACTTGCGCAGATAACTGATCACAACGTTCCCCTCCCGCACCATTTGTGAGGCAAGTTCTGTTACGTTTGAATCAATAGACTGAGGAGCTCCTTCAAGCCCACGCTGACCAATAAAAGCAATTTTCATATATTTAGTTGAATACTAACATTAGCGCAAAAATCGACTTTAGTCAATAGGTTGAGGCTCTCAACGATTAGTCCACTAATATATTTTGATGACTAAGATTAGCCATATATTAATATTGATAAAACTATTCCAAAAAAGTTATCCACAAAAAAGTGGATAACTTAGCCAAATATCCGTTGACCAATTTCGATTTTAGAAATATGTGTCTTTCGGAGTGAAATTATAAGGCTAGTTTATGCATCAAATTAAGCGATCCCCCTGTACGCTAGATTAAATAAGCTAATCTCCGAAGTCTGATCTAATAAAAAACCTTCATAATCAAAAAAGCGGCCGAGCTGAAGGAATAAATCCCTCAAACTCGGCCGCAAGTTCACCTACTGTCCGACGTAGGTGACGAACCCGGACGCGCCGCCAACACCTGTGGTGTTGATCTGGCAGAGCTCAGAGCCACTGCTGATCTCAACCTTCTCAAGGTTGAGATCAGCCTCGACGACCAGGGTTCCCGTCTGACCCTCGAGGGCCGGGAACCAGTCACCGCGCGGCAGTTCCGCGCAGTATTGGTTGGTGGTGGTCGTGTAGATCGGGCGACTGGTGTCGACCCCGACCCCGAACCCACTCGAGTAGCGGTCGTAGAAGAGGACGAAATACTTCGTCATGAAGTTTCCGTCCTCCCGAAGCAACGAACCGGTGCTCGTGTCGGCGCCAGGGGCGTTTTCGCTCCCTGGCACCACACTCGACCGGGCCTTGCCCGAGACGCAGACCCTCATCGTGCTCGGCGTATTACCCGCCGAGCACGTGATCTGCATCGTGCAGGAGCCGGTGACGGTCGGGTCGCAGACCCGACCTGTCACCACCGGCTCCTGCCCGCCACACTGGGCGTCGCCCGCGTCGGTCTGGCCGTTGCAGTTGTTGTCAACTGCATCGTCGCAGACCTCCGTGGCGCCGGGGTGTACGGTCACGACTGCGTCGTTGCAGTCGTTGTTGTCCTGCACTCGGCCCGAGGGCTGAGTGCAGGAGCTGATCGCCCCGGTCTTCGCGCCGTAGCCGTCGCCGTCCGCGTCCGCGTACCAGCTGGTCTGGACCGCGTCAGTGTCGACCTGCCCATTGCAGTTGTTGTCGATGCCGTCACAGATCTCGGTGGCGCCGGGGTGAACCGAAGCAACGTTGTCGTTGCAGTCGGTGCTCAACTTCACGTAGCCCGAGGGCTGCGCGCAGTTGTTTACGACATCGGCACTGTTGCCGTAGCCGTCGCCGTCCTGGTCGCGGTAGAACGGCTCAGTCGTTCCACCAGCGTTGCCGTCGCAGTTGTGATCAATAAGATCACACTGCTCGAGCGCGCCAGGGTTGACCGTCTCGTTACGGTCGTTACAGTCGGAGGCGTGGTTCACGTCCGACTGCGCCATGTAATGCCCGACGATCGGGCGATTACAGGCAGTTACGACACCAATAGCGGTGCCGTAACTGTCGTAATCATTATCGGGGTACCACTGGAGTTCACCAGTGGCCCCCGCCTCATCGACCAGACCATCGCAGTCGTTGTCGATGTCGTCGCAGGTCTCGACCGCACCCGGCTTCGCGCTGGCGAAGTCGTCGTTGCAGTCGGTGTTGTCAGCGACGTAGTCGCGGGGCACGAAGCAGGCGTGCTTCGTGCCCCGCTTGTTGCCGTAGCCGTCGTGGTCGCCGTCCGCGTACCAGAGCTCTTGATCGGTGACGCTCGGGTCAAGATCGTCGATCTTGCCGTCGCAGTCGTTGTCGATCAGGTCGCAGACCTCGTCGGCACCCGGATTTACCGATGCCTCGAGGTCGTCGCAGTCGGTGTTGTCGGCGCTGTAGCCGACACTCTTCGGGTCACACTTAGTGACCCGTGAGTGGCCGGACCAGCCGAAGCCGTCGCCGTCGCCGTCCGCGTAGAGCGTGACGGCGTCCGTCGACTCGTCGTCGTCGGTGATACCGTCGCAGTCGGTGTCGACGTTGTCGCAGATCTCGGTGGCGCCCGGGTGGACGATCGGGTTGGCGTCGTTGCAGTCGATCTCTGTCGCTACCACGTAGCCCGCAGGCTGCGCGCACGACTTCTTCGACTTAGCTACGTCGCCGTAGCCGTCGCCGTCCGCGTCGAGGAGCCACACCGGCGCCTCGACGGCGTTGTCGTCGATGCTCTGGTTGCAGTCGTTGTCGATGCCGTCGCACTCGACCTCGACCCCAGCGGGGTTGACGTCGGGGTTGCGGTCGTCGCAGTCGGCCTCCGCCGACACGAGGACGTAGCCCGCGAGACCCGAGACGCAAGTCTCGGATCCCTCGAGGGTGTAGCCATCGCCGTCCGCGTCGAGTGCCCACTTGGCCTCGCACGCGGCGTCGGTAGCGGTGTCCGTACCGACGCCGGGACAGTTCAGCCCCTCGTCGATCCAGCCGTCGCAGTCGTTGTCGACTGCGTCGCAGGTTTCTGGCGCGCCCGGGCGGATTTGCCCGTTCGCGTCGTTGCAGTCCTGCGCTGCCGGCACGCCGTCAAAATCGGCGTCGTTGGCGCAGGCGCTGAAAAACAGCGCGGTTGCCAACAGGCAACCTTTCAAAATACGAGTCATAATGACCCCTCCTTTTTTTTGAATGTTCTTGTGGGCCAGAGCCACACCTATCCTTTAGGTTTTACCCCGCAGGATCGAAGCTTTTCTGGCCTCGCGAAAAAACCTCCGTGTTTTCGTGAGACCACAAACCTAGTTTAAGCGACTAATATTTATACCATATTTTTGCTATTTCGTCAAGGTGTAAATCAAGTTTTTTTGCCGTAATTAGCCATTTTTATGGCTAACAATTTTATGGCTAACAATAAATATTTACCTGTTTTTAAGAGCTAATCGACATTTAAAGTTGGTAAATATCCCGTTTCTCTTCTAACTTTAGCGGTAATCTGGAACACTTACGGTCATATGACCATAAGTGGACCAAAAAAGAGGTGTTCTGGGTGCTCAAAATCC
>Ga0210044_10001416_pt1 | contig 36409 bp, 32 predicted proteins | sample CryGey13umfilter_2_FD_183959 | JGI IMG/M metagenome (GOLD analysis project Ga0210044, IMG submission 183959) | Groundwater microbial communities from aquifer in Utah, USA - Crystal Geyser 4/9/14 3 um filter (SPAdes) (version 2) | ecosystem: Environmental > Aquatic > Deep subsurface >...
TTTTGTGTCAAAAAACTTATAGCACACTTCTTTGGGGCGAGACACCGAAATCCGGCTGTCTTGCCCCACTGTTTTTCTCGCTAACCGATTGTGATCAAAGCGGTAGGCTGTAGAGGGACAGGCTCTAGATAAAACCTGGTTTGCAGACTGCTATCTTCCGTAAACAGTTTCACCAATTTGCGTCAAGTCCATATTATCCTGAACTAATTACTTCGTCGTTTCATCCACCACGCCGCCAGGGCCGTCGCGCCACCGACGAGGATCGCGGCGCGGATCACCCGCATCAGGGCGATCACCCAAGCGATGCCGATGCCCAGGGCCGCCCACTGCACCCACCAGTCCCCGGGGCTCGTCATCCAGTTGATGACCACCAGCATCAGCAGGATCAGGGGCGCGGTGAACAGGAAGCGGAGCGAGCGCAGCGTGCGGATCATGAATACCCTCCGGACTGGGACCAGGTGACGGAATCGGGCATGATATCCGCCGGGAGCGGATAATATTCATACCGGAAGATTGATCCCCTACGCAGAAGCGCGTGCCGGGTTGCGCGGCCGCAGACCCTGCCAGGTATCGAACGAGTAGAGCGCCAGCGCGGCCCAGATGAACCCGAACGACACGGCGTGCTGCCGGGTGAAGGGTTCGCCGAACGCGACCACCGCCAGCAGGAACTGGAAGGTCGGCGCCAGATACAGCAAAAAGCCCAGGGTGGCGTAGCGGAGGCGCTTGGCTCCTTCGGTGAACCAGATCAGGGGCAGCGCCGTTATCCAACCCGCACTCCCCAGCAACACGGTCAGCAAAGGGCCGCCGTGCCCGAAGGCCAACTCCCCGCGCTTCTCGAGGATCCCCAGCCAGAGCACCGCCCAGGGCAGCAGCAACAGGGTCTCGGCCGTCAGCCCGACCATGCCGCTGACCGGCACGATGCGCCGCAGCATGCCGTACAGGCCGAAGGACACCGCCAGGGTGATGGAGATCAGCGGCACCCCCACCCCGCCCAGTGCCATCCAGGCCACCCCGGCGGCGGCCAGCGCCACGGCGACGACCTGGCGGGGCCGGAGTCGTTCCCGGAAGATGACGAAGCCCAGCAGGACATTCACCAGCGGGTTGATGAAGTAGCCCAGGCTCGCCTCCAGCAGGCGCGCGTTGGCGATGGCCCAGATGAACAGCAGCCAGTTGACGGTGATCAGGAGGGTGGTGCCCGAGAGGATCAGCAGGGTGCGCCGGTCGCGCAGCATGGCGCGAAAATCGACGAACCTGCCGCGGACCTTCAGCAGCACCAGCAGGAACAGGCAAGACCAGATGATGCGGTGGGCCAGCACCTCGGTGGGCATCGCCGCCCCCACGGCCTTGAAGTACAGCGGCGCGAACCCCCACCACATGAAGGCGGAGGCTCCGTAGATCACGCCTGCCCGGCCGCGCTCCAGACCTAACCCTCGTCCCGGGGAGCGCAGTCGGCGTCATCGCCCTGCAGCTTGTCAATCAGATGGGGAACCGCGGCCCAGACCGCCTCGATGTTTTCCAGCGCGGCGCGCGGACTGCCCGGCAGGTTGATGATCAGGGTCCGGCCGCGGGTGCCGGCCAGGGCGCGGCTGACCAGGGCGTGGGGTGTCTGGGCGAAGTTTGCCGCGCGCATGCGCTCGCCGAAGCCCGGCAGTTCGCGGGTGATGACCTCGAGCGTGGCCTCGGGAGTGACGTCCCGGAGCGAGATGCCGGTGCCGCCGCAGGTCAATACGAGCGCGTAGCACTCGTCGTCGGCCCAGAAGCGAAGCTTATGGACGATGGCATCCCGGTCATCGGGCAACAATTCCAGCATCGCATCCGGAACGCCATGTTCTTTCAGGAAATTCACCAGAGCCGGGCCCGCCGTGTCCTTGCGCTCGCCGCGGCTGCCCTTGTCGCTGAGCACCAGCACGCCCGCCCGCAAAGGGGGGGCGCTCATGAACCATCCTCCGGCGCCTGGTAGGTCCCGCTGCGTCCACCGCTCTTGTGCAGCAGCCGCACCGGACCGATGGTGATGTCGCGTTTGACGCCCTTGCACATGTCGTAGACCGTGAGCGCCGCCACCGTGGCGCCGGTCATGGCTTCCATCTCCACTCCGGTGCGCTCGATGGCCTTGACGGTGCAGCGCACGCGCAGCGTGCCCGCCTGCGAATCGGCTTCAAAGGCAATGGAGGCATGGTGCAAGGCCAAAGGATGGGCCAGCGGGATAAGATCCGCAGTCTTCTTCACCGCCGCGATGCCCGCCAGCCGGGCGGTGCCCAGCACGTCGCCCTTGGCGGTGCCTTCTCCCACGACCCGGGCCAGCAAATCGCAGCCGAGATGAACCACGGCCTCGACCTGCGCTTCGCGCAGGGTCTTCTGCTTGCCCGAGACGTCCACCATCCAGGCGTTGCCTTTGTCATCGAAGTGGTTGAACCCCATCGTGACCTCCGGTTATGGGATGAAAGTCACAATATCCCATATGCCGCCGCAACCGCAAGCGGGAGCCGGGAAACCTGGGCTTTCCCCATGGGGACGCCTGAAGTAATCTTGGGGTGAGTCGCGTCCCGGAGTTGTGGAGAAACCAGCACAGGAGCCGAATCATGTCCGACCATCCCCGCCAACCCGCCATCCGCGTGCTGATGATGCCCCGGGACACCAACCACCACGGCACCATCTTCGGCGGGGTGATCCTCAGCCACATCGACCAGGCCGGGGCCGTGGCGGCCATCGCGGGAGGCTGTCGCCGTCTCGTCACCGTGGCCATGGACCAGGTGGTCTTCCACGAACCGGTCCAGGTGGGCGACCTGGTCAGCTTTTTCGCCGAAGTGACCCGGACGGGACGGACATCGATCGAGGTGCGCGTGACGGTGGAGGCCCTGCGCCGCGACGGCAGCGGCACCGTCGGGGTGACCGAAGCGGAGGTCACCTACGTCAACGTCGACGATTCCGGCCGACCCATCCCCTTGCCCAACTCGTCCTCGTAACCCTTCGGGACATGGTTTATATTGCTCGCATTGATTCATCTCCCCCTTCCCTGTCTCTTGCGGAGGTCTTTCCCGTGCAGAAATTCGTTTTCACCGCCCTGCTCATGTTCTTGGCTGCTACGGCCTGGGCCCAGATAACGGAAACCCATCCGTTCAGCGTCCACGACATGCTGGCCATGGATCGCATCGCCGACCCCCAGGTCTCGCCCGACGGCCAGTGGGTGGCCTTCACCGTGCGCAGCACGGACCTGGAAGCCAACAAGGGCCGCACCGACATCTGGCTGGCCTCGGTCGGCGGCGGGACCGTCAAGGCCCTGACCACCGATCCGGCCGGCGACTGGAACCCCCGCTGGTGTCTGAACGGCACCATCTACTTTCTGTCCAGCCGCAGCGGCAGCGCGCAGATCTGGCAGATCGACCCCAAAGGCGGCGAGGCGGTGCAAGTCACCCACCTGCCCTTGGACATCGGCGAGTTCCGCGTCGTGCCGACCCTGCACAAGTTTCTGGTCGCCATGGACGTCTACCCCGGCCTCGGCGTTCAGGGCACTCTGGACCAGGATGCTGCCAAGGCGGCCGACCCCACCACCGGCATGATCTACGACGAGCTGATGTTCCGGCACTGGGACACCTGGGAAGACGGCAAGCGCAGCCATCTGTTCCTGGTCTCGGACGATACCGGCGACGCGGTGGACCTGATGCCCGACCTGGACGCCGACGTGCCCACCCACCCTTGGGGGGGATTGGAAGAGGTCGCCGTCAGCCCCGACGGCAGCGAGGTCGTCTTCACGGCCAAGATCCTGCCCGGCAGCGAGCCCGCCTGGAGCACCGACTACGACCTCTACGCCGCACCCACCGACGGCTCGGGCGCCATCCGTTGCCTCACCGAGCAGAACCGGGCCTGGGACACCGAGCCTGTCTTCACTCCCGACGGGCTGACCCTGGCCTACCTGGCCATGGACCGCCCCGGTTTCGAGGCCGACCGTTTCCACATCGAGCTGCTCGACTGGGCGACCGGCCAGAAGGGCCGCATCAACTTCGTCTACGACGGGCTGGACCTCTCCCCCCACGGCCTGGTCTTCGCCGCCGACGGCAAGATCCTCTACTGCACCGCGGGCTATCTGGGCCAAGTATCCATCTTCAAGATGGATGTGAAATCGGGCAAAACCGAAATGGTCCACAAGATGGGCCGCAACAGCGGGGTCAGCCTGCTGGGCAACGACCGCCTGCTGTTCGGCCATCAGGATCTGCGCATGCCCACCGAGCTGTTCACCGTCCGCACCGGCGGCAAGGATCTGCAGCAGATCACCAACCTCAACGGCGAGAAACTATCCCATGCCCGGATGGGGGAACCCGAGCAGTTCACCTTCGAGGGATGGAACGGGGAGACCGTCTACGCCTACGTCGTCAAGCCCTACGACTACAGCGACATGGAAGCCTTCGCCGGGCACAAGTGGCCGGTGACGTTCCTGATCCACGGCGGCCCCCAGGGCAGCTTCGGCAACGACTTCCACTACCGCTGGAACCCCCAGGCCTACGTGGGCGCAGGATTCGCCACCGTTGCCGTAGATTTCCATGGATCAACGGGTTACGGCCAGAACTTCACAGACGCCATTAGCGGCCACTGGGGCGATCGACCCCTGGAGGATCTCGAAAAAGGACTGGCCGCCGCCCTGGACAAGTATTCCTGGATGGACGCCTCGAGCGTGGTCGCGGCCGGAGCCAGCTACGGCGGCTTCATGATCAACTGGATCGCCGGTCAACCCTTCGCCGACAAGTTCAAGGCCTTCGTCTGCCACGACGGAAACATCGACGAGCGCATGGCCTACTATGGCACCGAAGAACTGTGGTTCCCCGAGTGGGAACACGGCGGAACGCCCTGGTCCGAAGACAACGGCTACCAGACCTTCAACCCCGTCGACTCCGTCCAGTACTGGCACGTGCCCACCCTGATCGTGCACGGCGGTCGCGACTACCGGGTCGTCGATACCCAGGGCATGAGCGCCTTCACCGCGCTGCGCCGACGCGGCGTGCCTGCCCGTCTGCTCTACTATCCCGACGAGAACCACTGGGTGCTCAAGCCCCAAAATTCCATCCAGTGGCACGACGAGGTCATGGGCTGGCTGACCAAATGGATCCAGTAGCCATCTGACAGCCCCCTGGGATGCGGTCCGGCCTCACGCCGGACCGTTTTTCTTTTGCCCGCGCGGTCATTGGGGTTATGATCGGCCCCTGTCAATTTCCCCACGGCGAAGGGAGCCCTCATGGCCCACCTCTCATTGCGGATCAACGGCAAGCAGCATTCCCTGACCATCGACCCCCAGACCCCCTTGCTGTGGGCGCTGCGCGACCACCTGGGGCTGACGGGCACCAAGTTCTCGTGCGGGATCGGGGAATGCGGAGTCTGCACCGTGCTGATCGACGGCGAGCCCGTGCGTTCGTGCTCTCACCCTGTGGCCGATGCGGTCGGCAGTCAGATCACCACCATCGAAGGCCTGGGCGCGGACGAGTTGCACCCGGTGCAGAAAGCGTGGCGGGACCTGGAGGTGCCCCAGTGCGGCTACTGCCAGCCCGGGCAGATCTTGACCGCCGCATCGCTCCTGCAGCGCAACCCCCATCCGTCGGATGCGGAGATCACCGCCGAGATGAGCACCGGGCTGTGCCGTTGCGGCACCTACCAGCGGATCAAGCAGGCCGTCAAGAAGGCGAGCGAAGGAGGTGGGCGATGAATTCCGTGGTCAACCTCAGCCGCCGGGATTTCCTGAAGACGACCGGCGTGCTCGCCGGAGCCCTCATCCTCGGTTTCCGCATCGATGAATCCGCCGCCGCCGAGGCCGGCTCCGCGTGGGGCCCCAGCGAGGCGGTCTTCAACCCCAACGCCTGGCTCGAGATCGACGCCGCCGGAACGGTCGTGATCCAGGTTCCGTGGTCCGAACTCGGCCAGGGACCCCTGACGGCCGTCCCCATGCTGCTGGCCGACGAGCTCGAGGCGGACTGGGAAACCATCGAGGTCCGCAAGGCCTGGAACGACCCGCGCTTCGGGAACATGGGCACCGGCGGTAGCCGCAGCGTGCGCATGAGCTGGGACCCGGTGAGGCAGGCCGGAGCCGCCGCACGCGAGATGTTGATCGCCGCCGCCGCCGCACGCTGGGGGGTCTCCCCCGCGGAATGCCGGGCCCAAAACGGCGAAATCCACCACGCAACCAGTGGCCGCTCGGCCGCATTCGGTGAGCTGGCCGCCGACGCCGCACTCCTGGAGGTCCCCACCGACGTGCCCCTGAAGAAACCGGCGGAGCGCACCTATATCGGCAAGTCCCTGCCCCGCGTGGACACCCTGGAAAAGATCACCGGCGAGGCCGTGTTCGGCCTGGACACGCGCCTCGATGGAATGCTGTTCGCGGCGGTCGCCCGCCCCCCGGCCTTCGGCGACGAGGTCGAGACCTTCGACGCTGCACCCGCACGCCGGATGCCCGGTGTGAGGGATGTCGTGCAGATCTCCAGCGGCGTGGCCGCTCTGGCCGACTCCACCTGGCAGGCCATCGGGGCACGGGACGCGCTGAAGATCCAGTGGCGCGACGGCGGCAACCGGAGCCTCGATTCCGAGGCCATCGCCGCCCGGCTCGCGGAGGCCTCCCCGGCCGAAGCTGCGGTCATGCGGCGGGATGGGGATGCCACGGCCGCGTTGCGCAAAGCCGCATCGTCCATCAAGGCAGTCTACGAACTGCCGTTCATCTCCCACTCGCCCATGGAGCCCATGAACTGCACCGCCCGCATCGCCGGTGGCCTGTGCGAGGTCTGGGTCCCCACCCAGTCGGTCACCTGGGGTCAGAACGTGGCCGCGCAAGCGGCCGGCGTGGCCCCGGACAAGGTCCGGATCTACCCGACCTATTCCGGCGGAGGTTTCGGCCGCCGCCTGCGCGTGGACTACGTCCAGGACGCGGTGGAACTGGCCAAGGCCGCGGGAAGGCCCGTCCAGGTGGTCATGACCCGAGAGGACGACACTCGCCACGGCTTCTACCGTCCGACCAGCAGGCACACCCTCGAAGCCGGGCTGGACGCCGGCGGCCGACTGGCCGCCTGGTCCCACCACCTTGCGGCTCCTTCCATCTCCGGGCAGCTGAATCCCGCCTCCGTCTCCGACGGCCGGGACGAGAGCGCGGTCGACGGCGCGGCGACGATCTCCTACGGGATCGAGAACCTCGACGTGCTGTACAGCATGGTCAACACACCGGTGCCCGTGTGCTGGCTGCGCTCGGTCTACAACACCCAGAACGCCCTGGCAAACGAAGCCTTCCTGGACGAGGTCGCTCGCGCCGCCGGACGCGATCCCTTGGAAATGCGGCGGGGGTTGCTTGCCGGCGACAAGCGCCTGCGCGGCACCCTGGAGGCCGCCGCTCACGCCTGGGGTTGGCCGGCTTCGCTGCCGCCAGGCCACGGCCAGGGAGTGGCCTGCCACGCCTGCTTCGGGAGCTTCGTCACCATGATCGCCGAGGTTTCGGCCCCCGACGGCCGCCCCCGCGTGCACCGGGTCCTGGCCGCGGTGGACTGCGGACCGGTGGTCCACCCGGACGGGCTGCGTTCGCAGATCCAGGGTGGCATCGCCTACGCCCTGTCGGGCCTGTTGCACGAGGAGATCCTGATCAGAGACGGAGCGGTTGTGCCGTCCAACTTCGACGATTACCCTGTGCTGACCCTGGACGAGATGCCGGCCGTCGAGGTGGTCACCGTGCCCAGCGAGGACGCCATCGGCGGGATCGGGGAACCGGGCTACCCGCCCCTGGGACCGGCCGTCCTCAACGCCCTGTTCGACGCCACGGGGATCCGCGTGCGGCGGCTACCTTTGGATCGGAATTTCCGGACCTAGACCAGATGAAGGAGCACCCATGCTGAAGGACACCATCACCCTGATCACCGGCGCCAGCGCCGGCATCGGAACCGCGTGCGCCGAGGCCTTCGCCCGCGAGGGCTCGCGGCTGATCCTCGCCGCCCGCCGTGCGGACCGTCTCGATGACCTGGCCACCCGGCTCCACGACGAGCACGGCACCGCCTGCCACCTGCTGCCGCTGGATGTCCGGGACCGCGAAGCGGTCGCAGCCGCCGTCGCCGGCCTGCCGGACTCCTGGCGGAACATCGACATCCTGGTCAACAACGCGGGACTGAGCCGGGGCCTGGACAAGGTGCAGGACGGTGACGCCACCGACTGGAACGAGATGATCGACACCAACATCAAGGGTCTGCTGTGGATGAGCCGCGCCGTGCTGCCGGGCATGATCGCCCGGGACCGTGGCCATGTGATCAACCTGGGCAGTGTTGCCGGTCACCAGGTCTACCCCGGCGGCGGCGTCTACTGCGCCACCAAGTTCGCGGTGCAGGCCCTGAACCAGGGGCTGCGCCTCGACCTGCTCGGCACCCGGGTGCGCTGTTCCGCCGTGGATCCGGGCATGGTGGAGACCGAGTTCAGCGAGGTGCGGTTTCACGGTGACACGGCCAGGGCCGCGGGAGTCTACCAGGCTTTTCCGCCCCTGCAGGCCCGAGACGTCGCCGAAACGGTGCTTTTCTGCGCCACCCGCCCCCCCCATGTGAACATCCAGGAAATCCTGGTCATGCCCACGGACCAGGCGGCCGTCTACGCCTCCTTCCCCCGCGGCGTGGACTGAACCCGGTAGCCCCTCTGCCCTGGCCGGACCTGCAGGTCCGGCCATTTTTTTTCGCTAAAGCGCAATATCCGCTTGCCGAAATGAAAGCTGACATTCGGCCCTGGAGGAGGGCCAGGTTAGCCCAATTACCTGGCAGTTGCGCCGGGCTCGGGGGAGTCCCTGGTAAGTGAAAGGAAAAGACATGTTGAACCCTAGGCAATTGGATCGCCGCGGCTTCACGCTCATCGAGATCGTTATCGCGGTCGCGATCGTGGCAATCTTTGCAGCTGCCCTCAGCCCCATGGTGTTCCGGCACCTCGAGGATGCAAAGGTCACCCGAGCCAAGAATGAGACCGACACGATGTCCACCGCCATTCTCGGCTACTACAAGGACACCGGCCGCTGGCCCTTCACCAATTCCGACGGGCCCGCCGGTAACGGCGTCGACCGGATCGTGACCAGCGCCAACGTTCCCACCGCCCAGGGCACCGGTCACGGACCGGGCGCCACCAACTGGGGCACCTACGGCACCGCCAAGAACATCGGCGATTACCTGTACTTCAACAACCCCGACGACGACAGCTCCGACACCGGGACCAACGCCAACCAGGCCGGCGAGGATTGGGCGACTTCGGGCGCTCTGGCCTGGAAGGGCCCCTACATGGCGAACTACGACGTGGCCGATCCTTGGGGAAACTCTTACGTGATCAACGCCCGGTTCTTCCCCGGCGGCAGCTACAACGGCACCGTCCGGCACAAGGTCCTGGTCCTGAGCGCCGGGCCCAACGGCACCTGGGAGACGGCCTTCAACAACAACGCCACCGAGGAGATCCTCGGCGACGATATCGGAACGGTCGTCACGGTCCGCTGACCGCCAACCGTTCGACACGCACAAGCCCACCCGATCCGGGTGGGCTTGTTGCGTTGAAGCCCGGGGATTTTTCCCTTACATTTCGGGATCCAGCTCCTCTTCGAGGGCGGCGGCCACGGCGTCGGGTTCGCCGCCATTGAGCAGGATCGGGGTCAGGAGCATGACCAGTTCCACATCGTTCTGGCTGGTGGATGTCGAGCCGAAGAGATAGCCCAGAATGGGAATGTCCTTGAGCACGGGAATGCCCGAGCGTTTGACCTGGTTGCGCTGGGAAAGCAGACCGGCGATCACCAGGGTTTGCCCGGCCTGCACCTTGCCTACCGTGTCGAGTTCGCGGATGCTGAGCACGGGCGACTGGTCGGCGTTGGGAGAAACGGCCACTCCGACCACGTCGGAGATCGTGGGGTGGACGTTCAGGGTGATCATGCCGTCGATCCCCACCTGGGGCGTGACATCCAGGATCACGCCGATGGAGAAGTTCCGGGGTGTGTAGCTGATCACCGGCTCGGTGGCAACGCCGTTGGACACGATCGCCGGCTCCACCTGGGCTTCGTAGTAGACATCCTCGCGCACCACCCGCACCACGGCCTTCTGGTTGTTCAGGGTCGTGATGCGCGGCTTGCTGAGGGTCTTGATGTCGCCGTACTCCTCCAGGGCCTCGAGGGCGCCCTTGAGGTCGTTTCCGTCCAGGACGAACTGGAAGAAGTCCCCGCCCGCATCCGGGCCGTTGCCCTTGGCATAGAGGGAACCATCAGTGTCGGTCCCGGTCAGGGTCCGCCAGTCGATCCCCGTTTTCGTCGACTTGTCCAGGTTCACCTCCATGATCTTGACCTGGATGGCGACCTGGCGCTGCAGGGCCTCCCGCAACCGCATCAACAACTCGTCGACCCGTTGGACGCGGTCGAACTCGGCGGTGACTTCCACCACTCCGGCCATGGGATTGACCACCAGGCTGCGGCCCGCGGAATCGGCCAGGTTCATGGCCGTCGTCTGCGTGGCCCCACTCGCGTCCAGCTGGGCTTCGCCCGCGAAGACCAGGGTCCGCAGCGACGCCATGACATCCGGCCAGATGGTCATCGTCGCGGTGCTGGTGACGTGGCTCTTGTTCTGGCCCTCCTCTCCGCCGGACGAACCCGAGGAATTGTTGCTTCCACCTGCGGAGACTTCCAACTCACCGCGCCCCTGGCGCTCGGTGACCGGATAGTCGAAGGTGAACCAGCGGGTGACCAGACCCTGCTTGTGGATGACCAGGATCCCGTCGAATACCTCGTAGCCCAGACCGACCTGGGCCATGATCCCGTCCAAGGCCTGACGCGGCGGGACCTGGACCAGGTGGACATTCACCTGCCCGTCCACGTCGGGAGCCATCTGCAGCCCCAGGTCCAGCTTCTCGGCCACCGTGGGCAACAGGCTGCGCACGCCCACGAACCCGTTGGTCACGATGGTCATGGGCGTCATCCCGGCATCCCAGGACTCCATTCCCGGTTCAACGACGGCGGTCGCCGATGTGGCGGCCGCGCACATCAAGACCGTCGCCAGGACCAAGGCCAGAACCGGCCGGTTTTTCGCCTTGAACAGGCTCTTCATGGCTCCATCCTTTCTGATACATCCTTCAGCGGCGCACTCTGCCCGCCGACAGTCACCGAAAACGTTGCTGCAGCCGTGTGGGGCGCCACCTTCAGGAGACGCTCCCGTCCCGCGTCATCCTTCAGGACCACGCCGGAGGCGCCGATGGCCGCGACGGTCCAAGCGCCCACCTTTTCCCCCACTCGCCGCGTCCGCCCGCCGAGAACGGCCAGGGGCTGGTCGCCCCCCAGCAGCACGGCGGCGCAGGTGAGCTTCACCGGAGCTGCGGCGCGGGGCGCGGCCGCTGTGGCCGATTTCGGCGAGGCGACCGGCGCCTTTTCCGAGGGGTCCAGGAACGGATCCCGACCGGGCGTCTCATAAGGGTCGACGGCGCCGTCGCTTCCGTCGCTTTGGTTCCGCATTTCCCGGCCCGCCAGACGCACCAGCTCGCCCAGGTCGCCCGGCAACACGGGGTAGGCCTGGGTCCGCGCGGATTCGGTGCGCATGGTCTGGTGCTTGCCGCCGAAGGTCCTGATGTTCAGGACCGTGACCACGGCTCCCATGACCACCACCGCGACGATGAGGCCGGGGCTCTTGAGGCTAAGAGATTTGGCTGACATAGACATCCATCTCCAGGTCCACCTTGACCTGCCGCTCTTCATCGCGCAGGACGAGGTCGTGTAGGTCGAGGGCGCGATCCAAGCCTTGCAGCCCGTAAAGGAAACGCGTCACGCCCTGGTAGTCGCTCTTGAACGTGGCTTTGATCCGGTAAGTCTGCAGACCGATGCGCGGCACCACCACCGGTACGCCGCGGACCGAGCCTCCGTCGCCCATGCGGCTATCGACGATAGCCTGCAGGCGTGGCGGGGCCTGGTCCCGGGCCAGGGCGATCTCCCTGAGTTTGAAATCCTCCAGGCCGCTTCCGTCGGCAACCTTCGCGATCTCCAAAAAGAGGTTTTCCCGGTCGCGCATACGGGGAAAGGTCCGCTCCCAGGCCTGGGCAACCACCGGTTGACGCCGGGCGACTTCGGGAGCCAGCCACATCCCCGCCACCGTCCAGGCATCCAGGTCGGACAGTTCCTGCTCCACGGCGGCGACTTCCCGGTGATCCCGCATGACCCGTTGCCCCATGGGGACCACGACGACAACCAGCAGGATCGCATAGACGAGGATCACCCCGCCCCAGAAGAGGCGCTGTTTCCCCCAACGATCCAGCGTGGTGACGATTCGACGGCGAAGTGTCATGACTGCTCCGGCGCGCGGGGCGCGATTTCGAGGTCAAGGGAGAACCGGGTCAGGGGGGTCACGGCGCTGCCCTTGCGGACCGACCCGATTTCCAGGATGCGGGGTTCCGTGAAGCCTTCCAGGGCCTGCAAATGGTTCAACGCCCCCTGGAATTCCAGATAGGAGGCCTGGGCTGTCTCCGCGTTTTTGCCCCGGCTGTCGCCCACGATCTGCAGCTTGAATCCGCCCTGTTCTCCATCGAGGATCCGCACATTGCGAAACACGACATCTTCCGGAGCGGCCTTGGCGAGCTGGGACAGCAAGACATGGACATCCAGGCGCTCATGGTCCTTCCAATCCAGACACAGTTCCTGGTTGTCCAGCAGCCGGCTTGTCTTGTAGACCTCCGCCGCCTGCTGGGCCTCGGTGCGGGCTTCCTCCAGCCTCAGTTTGGCCTTGGTCAGGTAGTTCTCGTTGATGCGGGCGGTCAGCACGCTGCCGGCCAGGACCATGGGCACCAGGCCCACAGCGGCCGCCGTTCCGGCGAGCATGATCCGCCGGCGCGCTTTGGAACCCAGCAGCCTGCGGCGCCTGACCTCGAGCAGGTTGTGCGCCGGCGATTCCAGAGCCAAGGCCGCTCCCAGGGCCGGCAGCAGAAATTCCGTGGCCACCGGTTGCCCGTTGTGGCTGAACAGATGCTCGGCCGCCCAGTGAACGGCGATCAGACCGCTATCCTGGCTGTTGAGATGATCCACCAGGGGATTGGCCAGGTCGGGATCGCCGCATACGACCACCTGCTGGATTTCCGGGCTGTTGGCCCCCTGCCGGATGAAGAATCGGGAGCGATCGATTTCGGTACCCAGGCGCGCCAGGAAACCCTGCTGGTCCTGGTCATCGCCCAGATTGACCGGCAAGGCCCTGGTCAGCAAGAGGCTGGCGGCGCTGGAAATGTTCAGGAAATTCTCGTCACGCCCCAGATAGACCAGCGCCCAGGCTCCCGAATCCGGAACCGGCGGTCCGGCCAGACGGAACATTTCGTCCAGCACCGCATAGCTCGGAAGCATGCAGGAAGGCGACACATCCAGACCCTTGGCCAGTTCCAGGTTTTCGTCCCGGGACCCGCGATGCATGACCAGCGACACCAGATCCTGCGCCGTCTCTCCCCCCGGCTCCTTGCGCTCGCCCAGCACCCGCCACGAGACCACGAGGTCTTCAGGGCTCCGCTTTTCCTGCCGGGCGACCGTCCCCAGGACCCCGCGCTGGAGTTCCTGTCCCTTCAATAGGGGAAGGCTGAGCATCACCGCGCGGACATCTTCGTCCGGAACCATCCAGGTGAGGTGGTTCCCGCCGGCGGAGACGTTCTGCTGGAACCATCCCGGCAAGGGGTCGGAAGCCGCAGCGGTGGTCACATCATCCAAAATCCACGATGACGTGCCCGTGCGAACCAAGCCGATGCCGATCCGAATATCCCGCTGGATGCGAAGACAGTATCCCTGTTCCTTGCTCATGACGTTTCTCCTGCGTACTCGAATTTGCCCAGCCTAATCATGGTCGCCGCCCCGGCCCCGTCCGTGGTTCCCGTTGTTGCCGCCACCGTTACCGCCGCCGTTACCGCCGCCGTTGTTGCCGCCACCGTTGCCACCACCGTTGTTGCCACCACCGTTGTTGCCGCCGCCACCGCCTGAGGACGGCCCCAGGCCGACGGGGATATTGTCGTCGGTGGTATTCGGGTCACCATCCGGACCCACGGAAAATATGGCTCTGCTGTCGGTGTTGACCCCGAAGACCTGCCCCCAACCATCCTGCTCGTAGATCCCCGCGAGATTCAGGTTCTGGTAATCGGTGCTCCAGCTTCCGGTCAGGCCGAGGGCCTGGTCGGCCGTCAGGGCGGCCTGGGCCACGTCCAACCGATCCACCGTCACCGACCGTCCCGGAGGAATGCTGCTGACGGCCAACACCAGGTCGTCCCCGCTGCCGCCGTCGTCGCTCTGGTTGGGACCGAGACTCAGGATCTGCAGGGTCGGGGGACTGTTCCCGTCCTCCGCCATCACGTAGGACTGGTTCCAGGAATCCACGAAGTTGTCGCCGCCGATACCCGAATCCAGGTAGCCGTTGCTCAGATCTGCGGTACTGGTCGGAAAGCTGAGGTGGTCCTGGTAGTAGCGGGCGGCCGCGTCACCGAGCAGGGTCATTTCCTGCTGGCTCGTCAGGATCTTTTGCCGGTTCACCGGGCCGTCCGTCACCATCTGGAGCAGGTCGTCCCCGTCGCCGTTGATGGTCCAGGTTCCGCCCACTGACCCGAAGGTGACGGTGTTGTCGCTACCGCCGCTGGCCACGATGACCTTGGCAGCCCCCCCCGGATTGGTCGTCGGATCCACATCGTAGAGATAGGCGCCTCCGAAGGCGTCGGTAGCCACCTCGCTGACCGGATCGCTGCGGCCCGTATCCAGGTACGGTCCCTGCCAACCGACCACGCCCGGGTCGTTCACCAGCACCGCCAGGCCTTCGGCCTCGGTGGGAAAGCGACCGGTATCGGCATAGAAGTCCAGCAGGCCCTGCTCGATCCCGTCCAGTTCCTTGAGGGTCGATTCTTCCCGGGCCTTGATCAGTTCCTTGAAAACCAAAGGGGTGACCGCACCGGCCATGATCGCCACGATGGCCACGGCGATGATGATCTCGATGAGGGTAAATCCCCCGCGCCCCGCGCGCCTGAGGTTCGGTCCCGACACCATGACTTCCTCCTTCGTCAAACCTTGACCCTGATGGACATGATGGGCATCAGCAGCGCCAGGGCTGCCACGCACACCATCACACCCAGCACGGCGATGATCACCGCCTCGAAAACGGTGAACGCTTTTTTCAGATCCCGCGGGATTTCCTTGTCGAGGTACTCGGATGCCCTGAGCAACGAGGTGTCGAGCGAGCCGGTCTTCTCTCCCACCGACACCAGTCTCTGCATGAGCGGGGGAAAAAGGTCCGCGTCCGCAAACGCCGCCGTCAGGGTCTCCCCTCCGGCCACGCGTCGCCGGATGCGCGCGATCTGCAACCCCATAACACGATTGCCCACGACCTCCTGGGCCAAATCCAACGCACGCAGCAGATCCACTCCCGAAGAGAAGATCATGGCGAAGGTCTTGCTGAACCGGGACAGGGATATCTTGTGCAGGAAACGGCTGACCACGGGCAGCTTCAGCAGCATGTGGTCGCGCCACAACGCCCCGCGGTCGGTCTTGAACAGTGTCTTGGCTCCGAACACCAGCGCCCCGATCGTTCCGAAGATGAGCCACCACCAGTGGCCCATGAAATCGCCGATGCTCATCACGCGCACCGTGAGAGTCGGCAAATCCATGCCGATACCCTCGAAGATGGATTTGAAGCGGGGAATCACGAACAGCATCATCAGCAGGAACAGCCCGAAAATCCCCACCATCAGGATCGCGGGGTAGATCATCGCCTGGGTGGTCTGGGCACGCAGGTCTTCCGACCACTCCAGATAGGACACCAGTTCGGTGAAGACCTCGTCCAGGGCTCCGGACCGCTGGCCCGAAGCCATCAGCGAGAGGTAGACCTGGGAAAAGACCTGCGGATGGCGGGCGAAAGCCTCGTCGATCTGCGTGCCGCTGTTGATGTCGTTGCGGATGTCCGCCAGGATCTCCCCGAACACTCCCGGTGTCTGGCGCTGGAAGTCCTCGATGGCCGATACGGCCGTCACGCCCGCGCCCAGGCAGGTGGCCATGTGCTGGGTGAAGTCCCGCAGCTCCTTGCGGTTGATGCGGCGGGATCCCGAAAAGATCCCTCCCAGGGTCGGCTTGCTCTTCAACAGGACCAGCCCCTGCTCCAGCAGGTCGGCCGCGAGGTGTTCCGGGCTGGGGGCCTCACGGATCCCGCTGATGGTCTGGCCGCCGCCCGTCAGGGCGCTGTAACGGAACTCCTTCATGACACCACCTTCAGGACTTCGGAGGTGGTCGTCAGCCCGGCCCGCATGCGCAACATGGCGTCGTCGCACAGAGTCGTCTGGCCGGTGGAGCGGGCGGTCCGCTCGATTTCGGCCGCGTCGCGTCCTTCGGCGATCATGCGCCGGATGTCGCCGGTCACCCGCAGATACTCGAAGACGGCCATGCGACCCCGGTAGCCGGTCTGGCGGCACAGCGGGCAACCCTTGCCGGCGCGCAGATCCGCGCCCGCCAGGTCTGCCGTACTCAGCCCCAGCAGCTCCAGTTCGGCCGGATCGGGTTCGGCCGGCCCCGCGCATTCCTTGCAGATGCAGCGCACCAGACGCTGGGCGAGAACGGACACCAGCGTGGCCGAAAGCAGGAACGGTTCGATGCCCATGTCCAGCAGACGGGGAATGGCGCCGGCGGCGCTGTTGGTATGCAGGGTGCTGAACACTAGGTGCCCGGTGAGGGCCGCGCGAATGGCCAGCTGCGCGGTCTCCACATCGCGAATCTCACCCACCAGCAGGATATCGGGATCCTGACGCAGGATCGCCCGCAGGCCCTTGGCGAAGGTGAAGCCCTTGGACACGTTGATCTGCGCCTGGTTGATCACCGGCAGTTCGTACTCCACCGGGTCCTCCAGGGTGATGATCTTGGTGTCCGGACGGTTCAAATAGGTCAGCGCCGAATACAGGGTCGTGGTCTTGCCCGACCCCGTGGGGCCGGTGACGAGGATGATGCCGTTGGGCCGGGTGATGTCGCGCCGGAACGGTTCGTAGATGACCCCGGGCATGCCCAGCTTTTCCAGCCCCACCTGCAGGCTTTCCTTGTCCAGCACACGGCAGACGATGGTCTCGCCGTGGACCGTCGGGAAAGACGACACGCGCAGGTCCACGTGTTTGCGGCCGGCCTCGAAAACCATGCGTCCGTCCTGGGGAACGCGACTTTCGGAAATGTTCATCTCGGCCAGGATCTTCACGCGCGTGATCACGATGCCCTGGAGTTCGCCGGGCAGCACCGCACCCTGGACCAGGTGACCATCGATGCGATAGCGGCATCGCAGAACCTTTTCCTCGGGCTCGATATGGATATCCGTGGCGCCTTCGCTGATGCCCAGGCCGATGAGGGCGTTGACCAGGCGGATGAACGGAGAATCTTCCTCGCCGAGCTGGACCCCGCTGGCCAGGGCGCTCTGGGCCTGTTCGATGAGCGCGGGGATCGCGGACATCGCCTCGTTCTGGTTGCCGAATACCCGGACCAGGACATCCAGGATCTCGCTCTCCGGCGCGTGGACGACTTCGATGTAGTTGCCGGTCATGCGGCCGATCTGGTCGATGGTCTCCAGGTCCATCGGGTTGGCCATGGCCACCCGAAGCGTGCTGCCTTGATGCGCCACCGCCACCAGCGACCGCTGCTCGCAGAAGGCGGAGTCGATGAGATCCATGGCGTGGCGGTCGATGTTGATCTGGCTGAGGTCGATGGTCTCGACACCGGCCTGGCCGGCCAGCACCTGGGAAATCTCCCGCTCCGTGCAGATCCCCAGCCGTTGCAGCACCATGCCCAGCTTCTCGCCGGTCTGCTTCTGCTCCCCCAGGGCCAGTTGCAGCTGGTCGTCGGATACGGTCCCCGCCTCGACGAGGATCTCACCCATACGTTTGGTTTTGACTTTGGCCATATCTTCCCCTGATCCGTTGCATCCGTTGCCGCCGCAAGGCCACTCACCCCAAGGGGGAGAATCGGCTCACCACCGACAATGATCCGGACCAGGACCGCAAATCCCGTTCCCGGCAGGCGGGGACGGAACCAGGGGGCATTCAGGGGGAGTCGAAGCAGGAGAAAACACATATTCAGGGGGGTTTTTTACAATTTCAAATGATTTTCGGACTTATCAATCTCAAAATCTGGCAAAATCGGGAGCCAATCGTCCCGCGGAGCAGCCGATTCCGCCCGGCCGGCCAACGCTCAATATCCGGACCAGGAGGTCACAAATTGGTCAGATATCGGGCGCCGGCTCGATGGTAAGGATTTCCCAGCTCCGCTCCGACCCGTCCCCGCCGAAGTCCACCTTGTCGCCGACCCGCGCCCCCATGAAGGCCTGAGCCAAGGGTGCCTGGTAGTTGAGGATCCGGTTATCCACGTCGGTATCCCAGGGTCCGAGGAAGGTGTAATCGAGGGTCTCGCCAGCGGGCAATTCGCGCACGGTGATGCGGGTGCCGACATTGACGTGGTTACTGGCAGCCATGTCGTGATCGATGACCTTGGCCATGGCCAGCTCGGTTTCCAGGCGCGTGGCCCGGCTCGCCAACTGATCGCGCTTTTCCAGAGCCGCCGTGTACTCGCTGTTTTCGCTGAGGTCGCCGAAGCTGGCCGCCTCACCGATCTGGCGGGCGACCTGGGGGATTTCCTCCTGGACGATGTGCTGCAGGGCCCCTTCGGTCCGCCGCAGCCCTTCCCGGGTGGTGTAAACGCGCCCGACTTCCTCCCACTCCCGAAGCACCTCGACGAACAGTTCGGCGTGCTGCGAACGCAGGTAACCCAACAACTGGGTCTTGTGCGCCGAGCTGAGCCCCTCGTTGGAATGCAGGATGTTCTTGAGTCGCACGGCATCCTGATGCGGAAGGCCGTCCAGAAGAGACAGCAGGGGACGATTGTTCTGGGTGGCCAGGGCCGCGCGGGCGGATTCCAGAAGCTTCAGGTGCTTTTCCTCCAGGGACATGCCATAGAGCCGGCCCACCGAATCGAGCAAGGCGAGCATGGCCTCAACCACCTGGGCGGCCGGCAGGTCCTCACAGCCGCTCAGGAAGCGGCCCATGGTCCCGGAGGTGTGTCGGGTCCGCCACAACCAACCCAGGAGTTCGGGGCTGGATGTGGGCCGGGCGACGGCCGCCTTGAGGGCTTCGACCAGAGCCTCGGTACGGTTGTTTTCGAGCAGCCCCTTGGCGAGGATGTCGCACAGGCGTTTGCCGCTGCGCGCCAGGGCGCGGGCCCAAACCGCGTCCCAGGCTTCGGGGAGGGCTTCACGCAGGTACAGCAGGACTTTCTGGACCAGGGACTCCGATAGAATGAAGACCAGGTCTCCGGGATCCTTCAACCGGGTCAGAACCTGCCGGGCGGCCTGGGGGTTGGGTTGGGCCACCGGGATCCCCCGCGCGGCGATGTCCGCGTGCAGGGCCAATCCGGCCAGGGCCCGGGCAGGCTCCTGGGCCTTGAGCGAAGCCACCGCCAGGCGCGCGCAACCGTTGCCGAAGTGCAGGAGCAGGTCGGTGTCGGCGGCGCTGTCCTCTTGCCGGGATTTCTCTTCGCGGGTGATCTCGTTCAGGTAGTCCAGGACGATCTGGAAAGCGGCGATGCTGTCGGGAGCGTGATCGAACTTGTGGCGAAGCCGCTCCTCGTAATGGGCGGCCTGCCGCAAAAGGCGGAATACCGGCTGCGATCCCGGGCTCATGCTGACCAGGGGATCCCGCTTGAGCTGGGGTTTGGCCGCCTGCCACCACTTGCGCCAACCGGCGTCCCCCAGCAGATCGGTCATGGCCTGCTTCAGTTCCCGGTAACCGTAGCGGTTCTCCCGCTGGGCCCGCAGGGCGGTCTTGATGAATTCCACCGGGTCGGTCTCGGCCAGGGTTCGCAGGCGGTCCGGTTCATACTGCAACAGGGAGGGAAAATGGTCCTGGGGTCGGGGAGTCAGCTTGTGCAGGGTGGCCTTCCCGAAGGAGGCCTCCCGCTCACCGAACCGGACGTCCACGATACCCTTGGCGCCGTCGAAGCCCTTGACCTGCCCGGGCTCCAGAAAATCCACACAGGTGGCGAATCGACCCGGCACCAACTGGGCGTAGAGCTGGGCCTGCTCCACCACCTTATCCAGGTCTTGCGCGTCGGCCAGCAGGAATTCCATCAGCGCGGCCAGTTCCGGATCGTTCTTGTGTTCCTGCAGGAACAGTCGCTTGAGCTGGGGCTTGATGTCCTTGCCGCTGGGAAGCTGGACCGCTGCGCGGCGCACGGCATCGAAGGCCAGAGCCGTGCCCCGGTTCTCCTCCACCCATTGGATGAGCATCTCCAGTAGGGTATCAGCCCGCTGGGGTGCACCCTGCCGGCCCACCTGCCCCGCAATGGGAAGCAGTTCGCTCCAGGTGTAGGCTGGATTGTTGAGGGCGTCCACCCAGTTGGCTTCGAGCCTGTCGAACTCCTTGGCGTTGGCCATCTTCCCCAGTTTGACCAGGGATGGCCCCTGCTGCGAACTCATGCTCATCATTCATCCCTCTATCACGAAATGAGCCCCTCGCTGATTTACGAGGGGCTAATTTAGGCGTTTCGGTCCCGAAGGGAAAGCGGGAGCTATTTCGTCAAGGTCATTTTTCCCGTTTCGATCATGGCGCCGACCACCATCCGCGCCAGATAAGTCCCGGACGCAACCTGCCCGCCGGTGTGGTCCCGACCATCCCACCGCACCTCATGCATACCCGCCGAACGCTCCACCGGCAGCCGGCGCACACGCTGTCCCCGCACGTCGTAGATCTCGAGGGCCAGGGGGGCGTCGGGAGCCAGATTCTCAGGCACCCGGTAGCGCAAGGTGGTCTCGGGATTGAACGGGTTGGGATAATTCGCCTTGAGGTAGGCCACCTGGGCCGGCACGCCCGCGCCAACCTCGAAGTACACGGGCTGGGACCAATCGCTCATCAGGGATTTGACCCCGTCGGCGTCGACACCCTGGACCCGGACCCTCACATCCTGCCCGATCGGCACGGACATTACGATGAAGGTGTCGGGCGTGGTGGCGGTCAGCTGCGCCGCTTCGCCGTTGCGGGAGACCCAGACCTGGTAGTGATCCGCCGGCCCCATCTGCTGTCCATACTGGGCCAGGGAGGGGCACGACTGCCAGTGAAACTCAACCTCGAGGTCCCCGGCCACAGCCCCCATGGCGATAAGGGCCGTGGCCAGGACCAGGAGGAACGTGCAGCTGTGCGAGTTAAGTTTCAAAATCATCCACCTCGTGCCTGGTTGGGTATCGACGATTTGGCCGGAGGATGCAACGGGGATGCCATGGCGGAACGATTCGGCCCGAGCCGACTTCAGTCGCCCCAACTTGTTTGTTCCGAATTTTTTAGAGGAATAGACTCTTTTGGCTAGCCAAGGGAGGTCGAACAACTGCTCGCGCACCGGGCAAGGATTTCCCCTCGCGGACCATGCAAACTGCAAGCGCGGGAGGTGGAATTATTCCGGGTGGGACGATTCTTCCTCGTCCATTTCGGCCAGGCGCCGGCGGGTCAGCGCGATCTTGCGCACGGCCCCGACGGCGAACCCCAAGGCCATCAGGACGAACAGCCCCGGCCAGCGGGACAACAGGGTCACCCAGCCGAACTTCAAGCGCATGGCCGACCCGAAATCCGCGGAGAAGGCCTGATCGGATTCACCGGTGGCCTCGGCGAAACCCGCGGCAAAGGATCCGGTGCGGGATGTCTCGGTCACGATGGCCCGGATGATGCCGTCCCCGTGTTGGGCCTGCAGGCGCCGGACGGCCAGCAAACTGGTCCCATAGGCGCGGGTGGCCGACACATCCAGGGTGGGCCACCGCGATTGCAGCCGGCTCAGGTCGGGTACCCGGCCTTCCAGGGCCAGGGACACCATATCCCAGAAACGCCACTCCCCCGAGACCTGCAGGGCCACGCCTTCGTGGAACCAGGCGGGCAACCAGATGTCGGGGGTACCCTGGGTCAGCAGGGCATGGGCCATCTCGTGCAGGAAGACCTCCCGCAATCCTCTCCCCACCGCGGGGATCCGCACATAGTCCAGGGCGATCAGCTGCGGCCCCAGGGCCACCCCCACCCCCCAGTCGGGCACCGAGCCCGCAAAACGGCGAGAAAATTCCGTGCTGTCCAGGACCAGGCAGGTCACCGTATCGGCGGCCGCACCGGCCGGCAGCAAGCGGGACGTGAACTCCCGGCCCTCAGCTTCCCAGACGGCGCCACAGCGCTGGGCGGCCACCTGGCCTCCTGGAGTCGAACTCCAGAACCGCACATGGCAGGCCGGTTGGGCGAAGACGGGGATGTTCCCCGCCACGACCACCAGCAGAACGGCCAGAAGGACCATGCCGCATCTCAAGCTGTCACGTCGCCGCGCCATGAACAATCCCTTGCCTGGGGAGGGGAACGGTCTATGGTTTCGTCATGGGCGATGCGCCCAACGGGAGGATCATGGCACCCGCGGATGAGTTGAGCCAGGAGAAGATCGACGCCGCCCGCGCGCTCCTCGAGGACGCGACCGGTGTTGCGGTGCTGACCGGCGCCGGGATCCCCGCCGCCGGGCTCGTCGACCTAGCCCGAAGTCGGGGGGCCAGCGTGTGCGAGTTCAACCTCGAGCCCAGTCTCCTGACCCCACGGGTTGATGTCTTCATCCCCGGGGATGCCGCCGAAACCCTGCCCCGCCTCATCCCATAGGTTCCCCGTAGGCCTGGTACTCTTGCCCAGCGCGTGATCGAGGGTGGGCAGCAGCAGGTAGAAGGAGTTGCCCTCTTCTTCGCCGCTGGCGACGAAAATCCCGCCGCCTGCCCTTTCAAGAGCGACCTTGACGATGGGGAGGCTCAGGCCGCTGCCGCGTTGATGGTGGGCCATGGGCCCGACCATTTCGAACAAGCTGAACATGGCGGTCCGTCGATCCTGGGGTATGGGCGCTCCCGTGTTGTAGACCTCCAGCAGGCGCCAGCGAACCGGGTACCCGTGCCAGGTCTCGTCGGGGAAGGGATCCCGGCCCGCCCCTCCGATTTTGGTCCGCAGGACCTCGGCCGTGCCCAACCCGGGCACCGCATCCACCTGCCGGATCAGGATCCGACCGCCGGCGGCGTTGTGGCTCACGGCATTTTCCAAAACCTTTTCCAGGGCGATGCTCAGGATTTCCACGTCCCCCAGCAGGTCCCACACCTGGTCATCCTGGACTTCGTTCCGGACTTCCAGCCCCATCTCGCTGGTCCGTGGGGCCAGGTCGGCCATGATCCCGCCAATGATGTTGCGGGCCGGAGCGGGCGTTACGGTCAGTCGTTTGCTGAAGGACTGGAGATTCGCCATGATCATGGCGTCGTTCATGAACCGGTCCAGACGGGAAGTGTTCTTGCCGATGATATCGAGGATCTCGAAAAGGTTGTAGGATTCCAGAACCGATCGTTGGTCAGCCGGGACATCACCCGTCGAGGCCCGAAGGTATTCCATGCCGCCCTTGATCGCGGTCAGGGGTGTCCGGATCTCGTGGGAGATCAAGGTCAAAACATCGTGCTTGGTCTGGTCCAGGCGTTTCAACTCGGCCAGGGAGGCCAGCAGCTGGGCGGTCTTGTCCCGGACCAGCTTCTGGGATTCCTGCAGGTCGTCCGCCATCCGGTTGAATTCGGTGCGCACCTGAGCGACCTCATCCCAACCTTCGATTTCGAGACGACGCTCGAAATCTCCCCGGGCCACCCCTTGCATGGCGACGCCCAGATCCCTCAACTTCTCCCCTGCCCGATCCGCTGCCGTCAGAATGCCCACCGGCACGATGGCCAGGGACAGAAATCCCAGGAGGATGAGCAGAACGGCGGCTTCCATGCGTGCGCTGAAGCCGTGCTCGAACAGCACCAACCCGCAACCGGCCCCCACCAGGACCAGGCCGGACAGGGCCCAGGGCAGACTCCGGCGGACCAGAACCTGTTTGAGCCTGAAATCACCGTTTCCCGGAGTCTTCTTCATGCTCTCCGTTTCCCATCGTCGGGGAGTTTGATGGTTGCGCAGACTGACTTGCCCTCCATGGCCTCATCATCTTATCGGCCACAAACGGGAAGGGTTGACCTCTGGTTGGTTCCGGGGCGATGATGGGCGACGAACCGGAAAACCCACAGGGAGACCGCCGAATGCCCACCCTGCTGCTCGTCAACAAGTTCTACCACGACACCGGCGCGGCCGGAGGGGTGGGGCGCTATCTGGTTCAGGAGGAGGAGGACCTGCTTCAGGCAGGTTGGACCGTCGTGCCCTTCGCCATGGCGGAACCGGAATCCCGCCCCAGCGAATGGTCCCGGTATTTCGTCCAGGCCCGGGATTACAGCCGTCCGCGGTGGGGATGGGATGGGCTGCAGGATGCGGCATCCCTGCTCTGGAACCGGGAAGCCGCCCGCAAATTGGACGCCCTGTTGACCCGGACACGGCCCGACGTGGCCCATCTGCACAACATCTACCACCACCTCTCGCCATCCATTCTGGGGGTCCTGAAGCGTCACCGGGTGCCGGTGGTCATGACCCTGCACGACCTGCGCCTGCTGTGCCCGGCCATCCACATGCTGCGCGACGGTAAGGTCTGCGAGCGCTGCCGGGGCGGCCGGTTCCACAACGCCGTCCTCGGGCGGTGCGTCAAGAATTCCCTGCCGGCCTCCCTCCTGGCCGCCCTGGAGACCTTCCACCAACGGGCCAGACGGCTGTATGTGGATCAGGTCGACCTGTTCCTGTGCCCCAGTCGCTTCATCCTGGACAAATACCTCGAATGGGGATTCCCCGCGGCCAAGCTGAGGCATCTGCCCAACTTCGTGGACCTCGAGCAGTGGCACCCGGACCGGATTCCCCGCCGGGAGGATCCCGACGCCTACCTGTATTTCGGGCGTCTTTCCCGGGAAAAGGGACTGAAGACCTTGCTCGAAGCCCACCGGCTGTGGGAATCGGGGCACCAGGCCGGCGGGGACGTTCCCCGGCCCCTGACCCTGTTGATCGCCGGCGAGGGCCCGGACGAGACCGCCTTGCGGGACCGGGCCCAATCCCTCGGCATCCAGGCCGGCGAATTTCTCGGCACCCTGGACCGGCCCGGACTCCAACAGGCCCTGGGCCGGTGTCGGTTCACGGTCCTGCCCAGCGAATGCTACGAGAACAGCCCCATGGCGGTCCTGGAGTCCCTGGCGGCCGGGTTGCCGGTCGTCGGCACCGATCTGGGCGGCATCCCGGAGATGATCAGCGAGGGCGTTACGGGGTTCCTCGCCCAACCCCGCGATGCGTCCTCCCTGTGCGGCGCCTTGCAATCCGCCGCAACCTGCGCGGCCGAAACCTCCCTGCGTGCCCGGGACTGGGCCGAAGACCACGCGGACCGCCGCCGGCACATGGCCGAACTCCAGGAAATCCTGACTCAGTCCATTGGCCGATAACGAGCATTACCCCGGCGGCAGGAGGCGTGGATATCCCACCGGGGATCAGGTTTTGGCACCAACGGCACTCGGGGCCTATTATTGGAAGTTGATCGTCGCATGATTGGCGCCGATGGAGGCTTCGCCCCCCGGCCCCGCGGAATCGTCACCTGCACGAAGGAAGCAGCTCATGAAGGATATCCAGGATAAGGGCATCATGACCCGCATCATCCATTCGGGCCAACATCCCGACCCCGCCACGGGCGCCGTCTCCACCCCCATCTACCAGAGCTCCACCTTCGCCTTCAGGGACGCCGACCACGGCGCCGCCTGCTTCGGCGGCGCGCCCGGCTACAAGTACACCCGGCTGGGCAACCCCACCATCGAGGCCCTCGAGAGCAACATCGCCGCCCTGGAGCACGGTTGCGGTGCCCTGGGCGCGGCCTCGGGCATGGCTGCGGTCAACATGGTCTACCTGACCTTCCTCGGCCAGGGCACGCACATCGTGGCCACCGAAAGCCTGTACGGACCCAGCCGCATGATCCTGGAGAACGAGTACCCGCGCTTCGGGGTCGCGAGCACCTTCGTGGACTCTTCCGACCCGCAGAAGGTGGCCGACGCCATGTGCGACGATACGAAGCTGGTCTACATCGAGACCCCCGCCAACCCGACCCTGATCCTCACCGACATCGCGGCCTGCGCCGAGATCGCCCACGCGCGGGGCGCCTTGCTGGTGGTGGACAACACCTTCGGTTCGCCCTACCTGCAGAATCCCCTGGAACTCGGGGCCGACATCGTCCTTCACAGCATGACCAAGTTCATCAACGGCCACACCGACGTCGTCGCCGGGATCGTCGTGGCCAAGGATCCCGAGGTGCTCGCCCGCCTGCGCAAGGTGCACTACAATATGGGCGGCACCATGGATCCCCATCAGGCCTGGCTGGTTCTGCGCGGAGTCAAGAGTCTGGGTTTGCGCATGGAGCGTGCCCAGGAGAACACCATGCAACTGGCGGCTTTCCTGGAGAAGCACCCCAAGGTGTCCTGGATCCGCTATCCCGGTCTGGAGAGCCATCCGCAGCACGAACTGATGCGGCGGCAGATGCGGGGCGGAGGCGCCGTCTTCAGCTTCGGCGTCGTCGGCGGCATCGAAGCGGGCAAGACCGTGATCAACAACGTCCAGATCGCGACCCTGGCGGTGAGCCTCGGCGGCATCGAGACGCTGATCGAGCATCCGGCCAGCATGACCCACGCGGGCATTCCCGCGCAGGAGCGCCTGGCCGCCCACATCACCGACGACCTGGTGCGCGTCGCCGTGGGCTGCGAAACATACGCCGACCTGGAGGCCGACCTGGCTCGGGTCCTCGACATGATCTGACCCGGTTTGAACGGAGTGGGATGTACCGGAACTGGATCGACTCGAACAAGATCACGCGCCGTAGCGAAGAGGACCTGTGGGCGGTGGATTTCACCGCCCACCCCATGCTCGACCCCCAGTTCACCCGTCATCCTTCGCGTCTGCAGGCCCTGACCCGCGTGGCGTATGGCCGCATCGTGCAGGACGAGGAGGCCTATCGCAGCGAACTGGCCCGGCTGTTTTTTCCCGTGGACACCGACTGCTCCATGCAGGAACTGAAACGGATGGCGGCCGAATTTCTGGTGGAGGCCGACGTCTATATCGCCTCGACCATCGACCTGTTGCCCCACGAATGCCGGGACCCGGTCCTGCCCCAGACGGTGGTCACCGCGGCCCGGGACGTGCGCGACCTCATGGGCCTGTCCTTCTACGGTGACAACGAGCGCGTGCGGTATGAGGCCCGGCGCAAGCTTTACCTGGCCCAGATGCTCCTGCAGATCGACCACACCCGCGACATCCAGGACGGCCCGGCCCACAAGAGTTATTTCGAGAACATGCTCAACGAGGGCATCTGGAGCTTCACCAAACAGATCCACGACATGAGTATCGGATTCAGGCTGGACGAAGACGGTGACACCATCATCTACTCCAGCCGCCCCGGTCCGGGCGACCAGCGGTGGCAATTCCGCTCCACCTTCATCGAAAAGCCCCTGGGCCGCCGCACCGTGGCCCTGGACATCCTCTACTACAATTGCCGTTTCAAGCGCGCGGTCAACCCCATCAGCTTCGAGGTCGTCGACGGCCAGCACCAGGTGGTGGAGCAACAGCGGTGGGGCGACATGCGGCAACAGACCAGCGGCTCCATCCTGTCCAAGATGATCCGCAAGGGCATCAACAACCCCCAGGAAATCGGGGACATCATCGGGGCCATGTTCATCGTCAACGACAACGAGGCCCTGAACGACCTGCTGGGACTGCTGGACTCCAGCATCGGCACCCCTCTGGGCTGGCGCAACGTCACCGACACCCTGCAGGACATGCCGGCCGGCAGCAGCCTCAACATCTACAGCAGCAAACAGTTCAAGGTGTTCAAGGGGGACGTGGACATCCTCTGCGATTCCGGCGGGAGCCCGCCCTATCGCTACCCGGTCGAGATCCAGATCTACACCATGGAGAGCTACCTGCGCACCGTGTGCGGACTCCACGACGCCAACCATCTGGCCCTCAAGCTGCGCCAGTTCATGTACGGACTGGTGCCGCGGATCTTCCCGAAGGAGATCTACGGCACCGAGTGGTTGCAGCCCTGGTTGTGAGCTAATTCGCCGCCGGGTAAGGAGACCGGTCCAGCAGCTGGCCGTCCTGATAGACCTCGTAGTCGAACGGTGTGGGGTAGGCCCCCGTGCGCATGGTCAACACGATGCGACCGTGTTCGAATTCCCGCGTATACGTCGGATAGTCGATGGTGACCCCGCCGAGGGGGGCTCCGAGATAGTACTCGACCTCAGGGATCCCGGCGGAACGTGTACCGGTACCGTCATACGTGATGGTTGTGGCATCGGTCAGCATGGCCACCGCTCGCGTCAAGTCGTCGGCATCGATGGGGATCGGTGAGTAATCCGGATACGGGCCGAACACTGTTCCGCCGCTCCTCAAGTGGGACAGAAGCAACCAGGGTCCGCCGTTCTGCGTGCGGGGCCAGGTGCGGGCGGTGAAAAGGTTATTGTACTGGGCCGGATCCAGGGCCATGCGGAACTCGTAAGCTCCGTTGTACCCCTGGGCCGGAAAATCCTCGTAGAACATGCCGTCCACCTTGGCGGCAAAGGTCGAATCCTCCAGCGCGCGCACCCCGTTGGCGATCTGGATGAAGCCGTCCCCCATGCGCGCCCGCATTTCGTCGATCCAGGCCTCCTGGCTCCGTTGAAAGAGCTCGACCTCGTCGGGATCGTTCCAATGGTCGATGCCGTTCTCGTCCAGATCCACCAGACCGGTTTCTTCCTTGATATCCGCGGGCACATATAGCCGAGGTGGAAAGTAGTCCCAGAACACCCCGTCGAACTGGTTGCTGCTTGTGTTCTGGAAGTGTTCGAAGATATCCAGCATGGCGGAACGGGCGGCCGGGATCGTGAAATTGTACAGGTAACTTCCGTACCAATCCGAAGCCGTATCGCCCGTGGTCGTGTGGGCGAGATAGGGCATGGCGGTATCGTAGAGCTGGCGAGTGTAATTCCCCTCCGGCCCCGCCGCCCAGGGCGTCTGGACCGCCTTGACGCTGAAATAGGCCACGATCTTGATATCCGGGTTGGCCTGTCTGATCAGGCTCAGATCCGCGCTCGTCTCCCAGAACTGCCAGGCGCTCAGGATCAGGATATCGGCGCGCGCCAGCTTGGCGATCTCGGCGGGATCGTTCAGGTCGCCACAGACGTAGTTCAAGGCACCGATGGGGATGGAACGATCGGTTAAACCGCCGGGACCGACGAGTGTGGTTTCGGTGGGCGACAGCGCGTTGTAACACGCCGATAGGCCCAAGCAAAGGGCTAACAGCACAATGTCCATCGCATGCCGTTTCATTATTCACCATCCAGAAAAGGATTCCAGCGGGCAAAATGCACGTTTGGCATCTTCCCTTGGGCATGATCCGCAATTCCCGTTCCCGGAATCAGTCGGCGGGGAGGAAAGTCCTCTGCAGCAGGCGCTCCATCATGCCCTCGCAAAGGATCCGGATGCGCGGATCGAAGGGTAAGTCCCTCCCCCGGCCAACCGACCGGGCTGTCACATCCTTGGTGATCCGGTCCCCGGGATAGGCACGACCGAGGAAGGCGTAAGCCGAGGCCATGGTTTCAGCCGGTTGCGTGACAAGATCATCGTAGTTGCAGGTGCGGATACGGGCATCATTGTCCAGGCCACGGGAAAAAAAGAGGCTGTTGCGCGCGAACCAGAAAAGTGCAGCCGCATCGAGAGGGTCCAGATCAGGCCGGTGAAGCCCCATGATCGTATCCCGGTCGTCCGGGGCCAGGTGCTGGGCCTTCCAGCTGGTTTCGTCACCGGCCAGGATGGGGACCAGGTCGTCCATGCTGTTTCCGGACCGAAAAAAATCCACATTGGACGAGGCCACATCAGAGAAGTGCCGGAACGCCCAGATAGCGCGGGAACCGGGGAACATGTCCAGCCAGAATGCGGTGTTTTGGCTTTCCACGAGGGGCTTGGCCACCACCAGAGGGGCACGGTCCGCCGTGACGCGGCGCCGCACGAGTTCCGGGTCGGTCCAGCGCAGGTGCTGGGCGTGGTCGCCGGCCGAGAGCGGACTCACCTCGTCGTAGGTCACACTGTCGGGGTCCAGGCGGAACAGATGATGGAGCATGGAGGTGCCGCTGCGCTGGCAACCGACGATGAAGAGAACCGTCTTGTCGCAGCCCGGGCGATACTTGCAGAACTGGCGCACTCGCTTGCGCAGGCGGAACAAGCGGAACGCCTGGGCCTCCCAGAAGCCGACGCCGCCCTTGGAAGCAAGTCGCATCCTCAGCTCCCCGTTACCCGACCCGATTGTACCCGTTGTCCCTCAAGGAGGGTTCGAATCCCGCGCCGATGATCATCTCGTCCAGGTCCGCACGTGTCAAAGGGTGACTGACGCCGGCCGCCGACACGACGCTTTCCTCCATCATCAGGCTGCCCAGATCGTTGGCGCCGAAGAAGAGGGTCATCTGCCCCACCGCCTTGCCCTGGGTCACCCAGGAGGACTGGATGTTGGCGAAGTTGTCCAGGGCGATGCGACTGATGGCGAGGGTCCGCAGGTAGTCCACCGAGCCCAGATACCCGTGGGATTCCACCTGGGCGCGGATTTCCGGCCGCTGCATCATGGGGGTGCGATGGGGCTGGAAGGTCCAGGGGATGAAGGCCGTGTACCCGCCGGTGCGGTCCTGGCTGTCGCGCACCCTCAGCAGGTGCTCGACGCGCTCGGCATAGCTCTCGATGTGGGCGAACATCATGGTCGCGGTGGTGGGCAGGCCGGCGTGGTGGGCCTTCTCCATGATTCCGATCCACTCGTCGGACATGGCCTTGCCCGGCGCCATGACCTGTCGCACCCGGTCGCTCAGGATCTCGGCCCCGCCGCCGGGAATGGAGTCCAGCCCCGCGGCCTGCAGCCGCAAGATGACATCCCTCTCACCCAGGCGGTTCAGGCGCGCGAAATGCTGGACCTCGCTGGGCGAGAAGCCGTGGATCCACATCTGCGGCCAGGCCTCCTTGATCCCGCGCAACATGGTCTCGTAGTATGGCAGGCGTTCCTTGGGGTGATGCCCGCCCTGCAGCAGGATCTGATTGCCTCCCGCTTCGATCACCGTGCGGCATTTCTCCAGGATCTCGTCCAGCGACAAGAGGTATTCGTCCCCGTCGCCCTGGTGCCGGTTGAAGGCGCAGAACCCGCAGTCGGCATAGCACAGGTTGGTGTAGGTGACGTTGCGGTCGATGATGTAGCTCACCCGGTCGGGATCGCAGCGCAGAATCCGCAGCTGCTGGGCGACACGGCCCACGTCGTGCAGCGAGGCCTCCTCGAAGAGGATCAGCAGCTCGCCCCCCGTCAGCCGCCGGGTCAGGGCCTCGCCCAGAAGCTCGCCGGCCAGGGGAGTCGAAACCGTGGGCACCCGGAAGGGCTCGATGGTCGGCATGAAGGCCGGCTCGGCGGCGGCCTGAGCAGCCTTGAGCTCCACCAGCTCCTGGAACTGGGCCGGATCCATGGGACCGTGGCCTGCGTTGGGAAAATCAGTCGGCATGTTCTGCTCCTCGACACAGCCAAAGGGGCGCGGGCCCCGCGGGAATCACTTCGTGGATCCGAGCCAGCTCCCGAAACCGTTCCATTCCCCGCCGCGCCCGTTCGTCCAGCACGAAACGCAGGGACTTTCGGTAATAATAAGCGATGGCTTCCGGGCTCGCTTCCCCGCCGCGGCCCAGGCGCCCCGCGGCGGCCTGCTCGGCGGCGATCTCGTCCAGGCGGGCCAGGCCCCGGTCCCGGGCGGCGGTGAGCAGGTCTCCCAGTTCGCAGGCGGCATCCAGGCCACGACGCGCAACCAGGTCGGGCGCGGCGGCCCAGGCGGCGAACACGAACGGCAGGCCCGTCAGGTTCTTCCACATCGCGCCCAGGTCGTGGGCGATCAGGTTGCCGGGGTTTTCCCCCTTGAGGGCCGCCATCTGGGCGAAGCAGCGGTCGCCGATGATGAGGATGCCCTCACCCGGATCGAGCCGTTGTCCGGGTCTCGGCTCCACTTCCACGAATTCGGGTTGGACGTGGTGCAGCTCGGTCAACAGGATTCGCAACAGGGCCACCGAGGAGCGGGAACCGCGATCGACGGAAACCCGGTTCAGTTCACCGGGATCCCCGGGCGCAAACAGGATCACGCTGTCGACGGGGCCGTCACAGGCGATGCCGGTCGGGCTGATGATGCCTCCGGTCCGGCCGGCGAGGACCTCGGCCACGGGCACCAGGGCGGCGTCGGCGGAACCGTCCCGCAAGCGTCCGGCAAGGCGGCTGGGCAGGTCCACATCGAGGCAAACGCCCGTTCGATCAGCCAGCCCTTCCAGCAGGGGAATGGTGTTCAGAAAGGAAACCGCCGCAATGCGATAACCAGATTTCATGGAATCCTTGAGTGAAACGGAACAGGACTTGAATCTACGGTCGAAAGCATAGAATATCCCCCGACCCACGGCAAGTTGCGGCTTGGATGGACAGATTGGCACAGCAAGGAGGCCGGAACCTCGCACTGCCAACCTCGCGACTTTCTTCCAAGATTTTTCATGGAAAAACCGAAATTTGGCTTAATTTTGCCAGTCAACGCCGATATTAGAGCCGTTGCAGTTTTTTCTGCCGCAGTTCTCTCGCCCAACCCTGGAGGCCGTGTGTGAATACCATCAAAGCGAAAATCGAAGCCGGAATGGCGAAGCTCGGGGTCATCGGCCTGGGATACGTCGGTCTACCCCTTGCCGTCGCCTTCGCCAAGGCGGGGTTCGATGTGATCGGCTTTGATCTCTCCGAGAAAAAACTGGCCTCCATCGCCAAGGGAGAAAGCTACATCAATGATGTCTCGTCCGCCGAGTTGAGGGAAGTCCTGGACGGGGGGCACTTCAAGGCGACCTCAGACATGAGTCTGTTGGCCGACGTGGACAGCGTGAACATCTGCGTGCCCACTCCCTTGAGCAAGACCAAGGATCCGGATATCTCCTATATCCAGTCCGCCGTGAATTCCATTGCCCGTCATATGCATACGGGAATGCTGATCATCCTGGAGAGCACCACATACCCCGGAACGACCGAAGAGATCATTTTGCCCATCATCGAGGAGACAGGTTTCACGGTGGGAGATGATTTTTTCCTGGCATTCAGTCCGGAACGCGTGGATCCCGGCAACAAGGAATTCCAGACCGTCAACATCCCCAAGATCGTGGGTGGAGTTACCGATTCCTGCCGGGAAGTCGCAGTCACCCTCTATTCCAAGGTCATGGACAAAGTCATACCCGTGTCCTCCGTCAAGGTGGCCGAGACCGTCAAGCTACTCGAGAACACCTTCCGCAGCGTGAATATCGGACTGGTCAATGAAATCGCCCTGATGTGCAGCGCGATGGATATTGACGTATGGGAAGTGATCGATGGCGCATCGACGAAACCGTTTGGCTACATGCCGTTTTATCCCGGGCCGGGCCTTGGGGGACACTGCATTCCCATCGACCCCTTTTATCTGGCCTGGAAGGCCAAGCTGTTTGGATTCGATTCCAAGTTCATTGAACTTGCCGGACAGGTCAACGGAAACATGCCCAAACACGTCATCAACCTCCTCATCAAGGGACTCAATGAGAAATCCCTATCCGTCCGCGGCAGCAAGATTCTCGTCGTCGGCGTCTCCTATAAGGCTGGGATCGAAGACGTACGGGAATCCCCCGCGCTGGACATCATCCAGATGATCGATGACCTCGGCGGAGAATTGTCGTGGTACGATCCCCACGTCAAAAGCCTTCCCGAAGGCATTTCCGGCAAGAGGATTACCGAATGGGACACCCAAACGCTGGGTACCTTCAGCGCCATTGTCATCACCACGCCTCACCCCGATGTCGACCATTCCCTGACCATCGACACCTCGGCCATCATCATCGACACCAGGAACGCGCTAAAGAATTTCGATTGCCCCCGAATCATTAAGTTGTAGGTTCCACGGCAGTCGCACCGGCCCGGAACGGTGGAATTCGAGCCTGCACCCCACCTCAGTTGCCTCAGGACAAAGTGTGGGAAATGCCTTATATTGCCCGGAAATCGGACTCCGATGGTTGCGGCTGGGCACTGCAGAACGAGGATGGCATCACGATGATTCCCGTCATACTTTCCGGCGGAATGGGCAGCCGTCTCTGGCCCCTGTCCCGCCGACTGAGCCCAAAACAGTTCCTTCCCCTCACAGGGGAAACGAGTCTGCTGGCCATGACCGTCCAGCACGCATCGCAACTACCTGGAGCCTCCGCCCCGCTCTTGGTCTGCAATGCCGACCATCGTTTCCTGGTCAGTGAGCAAATGGCGGGATTGGGGATCGCTCCCGATTCCCTTATCCTGGAGCCCGTGGGTCGCAACACCGCCCCTGCGGTGGCGGCAGCGGCCCTGTACGCCGTGAAAACCGACCCCGAGGCCCTGCTTCTGGTCCTTCCCGCAGACCATCTCGTCCCCGACACCACCGCCTTTGCCCAAGCTGTTGCCGCCGGCACACCTTCAGCCATGGCGGGAAAGCTGGTCACCTTCGGGATCGTTCCTGCGTATGCCTCAACGGGGTTCGGATATATCCGCATCCACCGATCCGGCGACGGAGGCGGCTCCCCCATTTCCGCGTTCATCGAGAAACCGGACCAAGCCAAAGCCGAAAAGCTCATAGCCGATGGAGACTGCTACTGGAACAGCGGCATGTTCCTGTTGCGCGCAGCGACCTACCTCCAGGAACTGGAGCGCTTCGCGCCAAAAATGCCGCCGATGGTGGCCCGGGCCCTGGCCGCTTCCCAACGTGACGGCGACTACATCTTCCTGGATCACGATGCTTTTTCCGCGTGCCCTTCCGATTCCATCGACTACGCCGTTATGGAACATACGGACAAGGGTCTGGTCGTGCCGCTGGAATGCGGTTGGAGCGATGTGGGAGCATGGCCCGCGCTGTGGGACATCTTCCCCAAAGACGACCAGGGTAACTCCACACGTGGCGATGTCATGGCAGTGAAAACAAGCGACAGCCTTGTCATCAGCAATTCCCGCTTGGTGGCGACCTTGGGCGTGGATAACCTGGTAGTTGTCGAAACCCCCGACGCCATCCTCGTCGCCGGCAAGGACCACGCCCAGGGTGTCAAGGGAATCGTTGAGGCCCTGCAGGCCGCAGGCAGAGAGGAATCAGACCATCACACCAAGGTTGACCGGCCCTGGGGCTCTTACGAATCCCTGCTGGCAGTGGATGGATTCCAGGTCAAGCGCATCATCGTCCACCCGGGCCAGAGGCTCTCCCTGCAGTTGCATCACCGGCGCCAGGAACACTGGGTCGTGGTCCGGGGCACAGCTAAGGTCACGTGTGGCGAAGAGGTATCCACCCTCCGCCCCAACCAGTCCATTTACATCCCGATCGAAACCAAGCATCGCCTGGACAACCCGGGCACCACCAACCTGGAGCTGATCGAGGTGCAGATCGGGGACTACCTGGGCGAAGACGACATCGAGCGATTCGAGGACGAGTACGGGCGCGTGTAGATCCACCGAGTCCCCCACCATGGAAAATACCCCTGCCTGGCTCAGCAGCCCGTTGAAAAACTCCCGAGCCCTGCATTTGTCTCCCATCGATTGCGTGCATATTGTATCATAGCGGCGGACCATCATCACGGAGGATATCTCATGGCGATGAAGCGCCGCCGCCAAAGCACTCAACAGCCACTGTGGATCAACAGCTCTGACCTTCCCCGCTCTCCGGGCCACCCGTTCTACGTCAAGCTGAACAAGCTGCTGATCCGACACGGCTTCGATGAGTTTGTCGAGGCCCGCTACTCTCGCTTCTACAGCGACTCGCTGGGTCGGCCGAGCATTCCGCCCGGTGTGGACTTCCGGATGTTGCTGGTCGGTTTCTTCGAGGGCATCGACTCCGAGCGCGGCATCGCCTGGCGCTGTGCGGATTCGCTGAGCCTGCGGGATTTCCTCGGCTACGACACGACCGAGCGGACGCCGGACCCTTCGACGTTGTCGGTGATTCGCCAGCGGCTGGACCTGGAGACCCACGAAGAGGTTTTTGGCTGGGTTCTGGACCTGCTGGCGGGTCAGAACCTGCTCAAAGGCAAGACCGTCGGCGTGGACGGCTCGACGCTGGAAGCGAACGCGGCCATGCCAGCATCGTCCGTCGCGATACCGGCGCGAGCTACAATGAGTTCCTGACCGACCTGGCCAAGGAGTCGGGGATCGAGACGCCGACGCGCGAGGATCTGGCCCGGCTTGATCGCAAGCGTCCGAAGAAGACATCGAACAAGACATCGAACAAGGACTGGCGGAGTCCGAGCGATCCTGACGCGAAAATTGCGAAGATGAAGGACGGTCGGACCCACCTGGGCCACAAGGTCGAACACGCGGTGGATATGGAGACGACGGCGCTGGTGGCGGTGACTCTGCAGGGAGCCGACCAGGGCGACACGACGACGATCTGGAATACCGTGGCCACGGCAAGTGAAGCGATGCGCGCGGTTCAGGACCAGGGCCACTCGG
>Ga0210044_10001418_pt1 | contig 36371 bp, 36 predicted proteins | sample CryGey13umfilter_2_FD_183959 | JGI IMG/M metagenome (GOLD analysis project Ga0210044, IMG submission 183959) | Groundwater microbial communities from aquifer in Utah, USA - Crystal Geyser 4/9/14 3 um filter (SPAdes) (version 2) | ecosystem: Environmental > Aquatic > Deep subsurface >...
TGCGGCATGCGGTGCATGGGCGCGCCGCCCATCGGCCCCCGTGGCATGCGCTCGGGCCGCCATCCGGGTGCCTCGCGCACCGTCACGCGCAGCGGCCGATCGTCGCCGATCGCCAGCCGCAGCGCCGCGGCCAGCATCGCCTCGCGGGCGTTGGGCTCCGCATCCGGTTCGGCCGGCGGCATCCGGTCGATCGAAACGCGCTCGCGCGGGACGCTCAGCACGGCGACGATGCGCGCGCGCTCCTCGGCGCTCACCGAGTCGAGCAGCCGGACGATGTCTGCGATGCGCTGTGCCGGACGCATCCCGGAGGCCCGCAGAAGCAGGCGGTCGCGCTCGGCGAAGGCGATTACAGCGCTCAGGAGCTGGGCGACGATGAGGCCGCCGAACAGCACCAGCACGAGCCGCCCGAACAGCGATTTCGGCAGCAGGCGCATCAGGACTGTACGCTCACCGGCACGGACAGCACGTAGCCCTCGCCGCGCACAGTCTTGATCAGCCGCGGATCGCGCGAATCGTCGCCGAGACGCTGGCGCAGACGGCTGACCTGCACGTCGATCGCACGGTCGAGCGGATCGGACGGTCTTCCCTGCGCGAGATCCATGAGCTGGTCGCGGTTCAGCACACGGTTCGGGTGCGCGAGGAACACCCGCAGCAGGCGGTATTCCGCTCCGGAGAGCGCAGTGACGACCCCGGCGGCGGACACGAGGTGGCGGTGCACGGTGTCCAGCACCCAGCCCCCGAATGCGAGACTGCGCGCCTCCTCGGGGCGCAGGTTGCAGGGCAGCGCGCGGGCGCGGCGCAGGATGGCCTTGATGCGCGAGAGCAGCTCGCGCGCGCTGAAGGGTTTCGGCAGATAGTCGTCCGCGCCCATCTCGAGCCCCACGATGCGGTCGGTCTCCTCGCCGCGCGCGGTCAGCATGATGACGGGGACATCGGAGCGCGCGCGCAGCTTCCGGCACAGGGTGAGCCCGTCCTCGCCCGGCAGCATCAGGTCGAGCACGACGAGATCCACCTGGCCCGCGTCGAGCGCCTGCCACATCGCGTGGCCCTCCGCCGCGGTGCTCACGCGCAGACCGTTCTTCGACAGATAGGCTTCGAGCAGCCGCCGGATCTCGGCGTCGTCATCGACGATCAGGATGTGGTCGGGTCTTTCCATGCGCATATTGTCTTCCCGTTCCGCGCCGCCTCGGCGCGAAATATTGTTACCCACTGTTGCGAACCCGGCCGCCGTCGCACTGCGCTACGAAAAGGCGTGTTTCCGACATCTTCCGCTTACATGCCTGCGCTGAAATGGCGGCGTTGCGAAGGACATCCTTCCGGCCGGCCCGGGCTCCGGGCCGCAACCCTTCAACGGAGACGCATACCATGAAACGCTCTTACCAGATCCTTGCCACCCTCGCCGCAGCTTCCTCCCTCGCACTGGCCGCGGCAGTCTACGCACAGCCCGGCGGATGGGGCGGCGCGATGCCGATGGGCCCGATGATGGGCGCACAAGGGCCCGCCGGACCGATGATGATGGGAGGCCCGGGCAAGCACGCGGCGCACGATCCCGAGGCGCACCTGCGCGAACTCAAGGCCGAGCTGAAGATCAACGCCGAGCAGGAAGGCGCATGGCAGGCGTTCGCGACGCAGGCGAACGCCCAGGCCGCGACCATGAAGGCGATGTTCGAGTCGATGCGGCAGGCGGCCGGCCCGGCGCCCGAGCGCATGGAGAGCCGTGTCGCGATGATGAAGACCCGCGTGGCTGGCATGGAGGCGATGAGCGCGGCGCTGAAGGACCTGTACGCGGTGCTCACGCCCGAGCAGAAGGCGATCGCCGACCAGCGCTTCGGACACATGCGCGGCCGGGGCTACGCTCCGCGCAGGGGCTGACTACCCAGCGAACCGGCCGCTGAGGCGGCTCATCCGGCTCAGCGGCCGCGGCGATCGAGCAGGCGCTCGATCATCGCGCCCGCCTGCCCCGCGTACCCGCCGCCAAACAAGTTGGCGTGGTTGAGTACGTGATAGAGCTGGTAGATCCGCCTGCGCACCGCGTAGCCCGGATCGAGCGGCCGCACTGCCGCGTAGGCGGCATAGAAGCGCTCTCCGAAACCGCCGAAGAGTTCCGTCATCGCGAGATCGCACTCGGCGTCTCCCCAATGCGTGGCCGGATCGAAGATGACCGGGGTGCCGTCGCGCACGAAGCCCGCGTTGCCGCTCCACAAGTCGCCGTGCAGGAGGCTCGGCCGCGGGTGGTGTCCGGCGAACAGGTCGTCCAGCCGCTCGCACAGGCGCAGACCCGCCTCCCGCAGCCTCCCGTAGCCATTGGCCGCCGCCAGATCGAGCTGCGGCCGCAGCCTCGCCTCGTGGAAGAAGCGCGTCCAGTCCGAATCCATGCCGTTGTGCTGGGGCGTGGCACCGATGTAGTTGTCGCGTCGCCAGCCGAAGCGCTCGCCCGCACACGCGTGCAGGCGCGCGATCGCGCGTCCCAGCGCCGCCTCGTCGCCCGTTCCGGTGAGATCGAGCGCCTCCAGCACGAGGAAGGCGTCGGGCCCCTCGGCTCCCAGCGCGAGCACCGCGGGCACCCGGATCGCGCCGCTCGCCGCGAGCGCCTCCAGTCCGTCTGCCTCGGCATCGAACTGATCCGCGCGGGAGGCGTCGGCGAGCTTCACGAAATGGCGCTCGCCGTCGCCTTCGACGATGAGCGCGCGGTGGATCGAGCCTCCGCCGAGCGGCCGCGCCCGCTCCACGACGAAGGGGCGGCCGAGCGCGCGGCCGATCGCCCGCGCGAGTCCTTCACGCAGCGGCATGCGGGCCGCGGTTCCTGCGCTCAGAGCGAGGCGCGGGCCCGCTCGATCGCCGCACGCACCTGCTCGGGCGCGGTGCCGCCGCGATGGTTGCGGCTGGCGAGCGAGCCCTCGATCGTGAGCACGTCATAGACGTCCGTCTCCACCAGGGGCGAGAACGACCTGAGGTCATCGAGCGGCAGCGCGGCAAGCCCGCAGCCCTGCTCCTGCGCATGGCGCACGGCGCGCGCGACCGCCTCGTGCGCGTCGCGGAAAGGCAGGCCGCGCTTGACCAGATAGTCGGCGAGATCGGTCGCCGTGGCGTAGCCCTGGGCGAGCGCGGCGCGCATCGCGTCGGGCTTCACCCGGATGCCGCCCACCAGTTCGCAGAACACCGTGAGCGTGTCGGTCACCGTGTCGGCGGCATCGAACAGCGGCTCCTTGTCCTCCTGGTTGTCCTTGTTGTAGGCGAGCGGCTGCGCCTTCATCAGCGTGAGCAGTGCGACCAGGTGACCGATCACGCGCCCGGTCTTGCCGCGCGCGAGTTCGGGCACATCCGGGTTCTTCTTCTGCGGCATGATCGAGGAGCCGGTGCAGAACCGGTCGGCCAGGTCGATGAAGCCCACGCAGGGGTTCATCCAGAGGATCAGCTCCTCGGACAGGCGCGAGAGGTGCACCATCACGAGTGCGCAGGCGCCGGCGAACTCGATCGCGAAGTCGCGATCGGACACGGCGTCGAGCGAGTTCTCGCACAGGCCCTCGAAGCCCAGTTCGCGGGCGACGAACTCGCGGTCGATCGGATACGAGGTGCCGGCCAGCGCCGCCGCGCCGAGCGGCAGCCGGTTCGCCCGCGCGCGGCACTGCGAGAAGCGCTCGCGGTCGCGCGAGGCCATCTCCACATAGGCGAGCAGATGGTGGGCGAAAGTGACCGGCTGCGCGACCTGGAGGTGGGTGAAGCCCGGCATCGCGGTCTCGACGTGGGGCTGCGCCAGGTCGAGCAGACTCGACTGGAAGCGGCGTAGCCCGGCATCGATGGCGTCGATCGTCTCGCGCACCCAGAGCCTCAGGTCGGTCGCCACCTGGTCGTTGCGCGAGCGCCCGGTGTGCAGCCGCTTTCCGGCGTCCCCGATGAGCGCGGTGAGCCGCTTCTCGATGTTGAGATGCACGTCCTCGTCGTCGACCGACCAGACGAACGTCCCGCTCTCGATCTCGCTGCCGATGCGCGCGAGGCCCTCCTCGATCGCGGCGAGGTCGCCGGCGCCGAGGATGCCCCGGTGCGCTAACATGCGGGCATGCGCGAGCGAGCCGCGGATGTCGTGCAGCGCGAGGCGCCGGTCGAAGGCGACCGAGGCGGTGTAGCGCTTGACGGTCTCGCCGACCGGCTCGTCGAAGCGGCCGGACCAGAGTTTGCCGGCGCCGCCGTCCGGGCGGCCGGTCATGTCCGCGCCCGTCCCTTCCGGCACGCGCGAGCGGAGTGCGAGTTTCGGGTCATGAGCGAACGGGCCGCGGCTGGCCGCCGGAGGATGCAACCGGCATGCGGCGCGGCGCGCGAACGGGATCGAAGATGGGAGCGAGTATAAGACAAAACCCGCCCGTGCCCGACTTCCGCAGCCCCGGCACGCTCGCCCGCGCCGTGCTCGCGACCAACGTGGTCGCGCTCCTCGCCGCGGCCGCGCGCGCCCCCGCATGGGACATGCTGCCTGGCGCTTTCGTGGAACTCGCCGCGCTCGTGGAACCGGCGCTCGCGCTAGCGCTCGCGACGCTGTTCCTGCTCCAGCCCTGGCTGCGCCGCCTGGGATGGGCGGCGCTCGCCGCGGCGGTGGCGGGCATCGCGGCGCTCGGCGCATGGACACTCGGTGTCACGCTCGAACCCGGTCAGCGCGCGCTGCTGCTGCCGTCCGGAGTCGGCGCCGCCGCCGCCTGGAGCGCCGGGGCCGCAGCGCTCGTCCTTCACTACCTGTATCTGCGCGCGAAGTCGCTCTCGCCTGCGCTCGCCGAGGCCAGGCTCGCCGCGCTCACCGCGCGCATCCGCCCGCATTTCTTCTTCAACAGCCTGAATGGCGTGCTCGGCATCCTGCGCGAGGATCCGCGCCGGGCGGAGACGGCGCTCGAAGAACTCGCGGAGCTTTTCCGGGCCGTGATGGGAGACGGGCGCGAGCTCGCCACCCTGGGCGAGGAAATCGCGTTGTGCCGCAAGTACCTCGACCTCGAGCGGCTGCGGCTGGGCGAGCGGCTGCGGGTCGAGTGGCGGCTGGACGATTGTCCCGAGGACGCCGCGGTGCCGCCGCTCATGCTTCAGCCGCTGCTCGAAAATGCCGTCTACCACGGCATCGAACCTTCGGCCGAACCCGCGCTGGTGACGATCGCCGTTCGCCGGCAGCAGGACGGCGTCGTGATCGAACTCGTCAATCCGTTCCACGGGTCGAACAGCCACCACAGCGGAAACCGCATGGCGCTGGCCAACGTGCGCGAACGGCTCGCGCTCTTCTTCGATCTCGAAGCGCGCCTCGACACCGAGACGAGCGAGGGCGAGTACCGCGTGCGCATCCGCATCCCCTACCGGCGCCTGAAGCGATGAACGAGCGGCCGCTGCGCATCTTCATCGTCGATGACGAGGCACCGGCACGGCTGCGCCTCAAGGCATTGGCTGCCGACATCGCGCAGACGCTTCCCAACGTCCTCGCCGGGGAAGCGGCGAACGGCCGCGAGGCGATCGAGCGCCTCCAGAGCGCTCCCGCCGACGTCGTGCTGATCGACATCCGCATGCCGCAGATGGACGGCATCGAGCTGGCCCGCCATCTGGCCCGCCTGAGCCCGGCACCGGCGATCGTCTTCGTCACCGCCTATGACCAGTATGCGGTCAGCGCCTTCGAAGTGAATGCCGCCGATTATCTGCTCAAGCCGGTGCGCGCGGCGAGACTCGAAGCGGCGCTGCGCAAGGCGGCTACCGCGCCGCCGCCAACGGAAGACGCGCTGCTGCGGCTTTCGGGCGCGGGGCGCCGGCATCTGGCAAGTTTCGAGCGCGGACGGCTGCTGCTGGTCCCGGTCGCCGACATCCTGTACCTGAAGGCCGAGCTCAAGTACGTGACGGCGCGCACCTGCGAGCGCGAGTTCCTGGTCGAGGACCCGCTCACCCGCCTCGAAGAGGAATTCGCCGGACAGTTCATTCGCATCCACCGCAACTGCCTGGTCGCGCGCGGCGCGATCATGGGATTCGAGCGCGCGGACGACGCCGGGGCGGAATCCCACTGGAGACTGCTGCTGCGCGGCTTCGACGGGAAGCTCGCGGTCAGCCGGCGCCAGTGGCCGGCGGTCAAGGGCGCCATCCAGGAGGCCGCCCGCGAGCCGCGGCGCGCATCGTAGCGGCGGAGCTCGTCCGCGACGGTTGCGTCATCGCCGAGGGGTCCGCTCCTGCGGCCGGGAGGCGGAAACGCGAAACAACGGGTGCCAGGTCGAAAGAGGTTCAGCCGTCGTTTCGCCCTTGCGGCCGGGCTTCCGTGACCTCCCTTCCGCGCAGCTTCCCCTCCCAGCGCCGCGCAAAATCGACCGAGATGCCGAACTGGTCGAGCACGCGGGCGACGACGTGGTCGACCATGTCGGCGAGCGTTTCCGGATGGTTGTAGAAGGCGGGCATCGGCGGCATGACGGTCACGCCCATCCGCGACAGCTTGAGCATGTTTTCCAGATGCACCTCGCTGAGCGGCATCTCGCGCGCCACGAGCACCAGAGTCCGCCGCTCCTTCAGGACCACATCGGCCGCACGATGCACCAGATGATCGCCCGTGCCATGGGCGATCGCCGCCAGACTGCGCATCGAGCAGGGCGCGACGACCATGCCTTCCGTGACGAAGGAACCGGAAGAAACCGACGCGCCCAGGTCTCCCGCGGCGTGGTTCACGCTCGCCAGCGCCCTGACCGCTTCGGCCGTATAGGTCGTCTCGTGCTCGATGGTCTGGACCGCCCATCTGCTGAGGATCAGGTGGGTCTCGACGTCCGTTTCCCTCAACGCTTCCAGCAGGCGAATCCCGAAGATGGCGCCGGTGGCCCCGGTGATGCCGACGATCAGTCGCTTCATGTGCCCCTCCCGATCCCGAGCCGCACGCATCGGCGGCGCAACGCATTGTTGCCGATTCTGTCGATCGGGTCGACACCGCCGCCCGCGGAATCCCGTGGCGGTTCCGGCGTGCAGGAGCGCCTACAGGTCGCCGCGGGCGGCGGCGAGCATGATGTCCTCCATCACCTCGCGGATGCGTATAGCATCCTTGCGCAGATCCTCGCCGATCTTGTCCGGATGTGCGCTGGTGTCCATCCAGGTCACATCCCAGTCCAGCGTGACGAGCCAGATCCTGCGCGCGGAGTCCTCGAGCACGGCGATGCGGCAGGGCGGGAAGGCGATGAACTCCGGACTGTAATCGAGGATCTTGCGGCCGACGGCCGACGTCGCAGAAACTGAAGATTTCGACACGGGGCGTGTCCTTGACTCCGGTGATGGCGACGACGTCCTGCCAGAACGGGCTGTGGCCGACCCGCTTGAAGTTGTGATGGTTGGCAATCGCGAACGGGGAGGAATTGCTGGAGACGCTGGTTGAAAGCATCGAGGAAGGCGTCATGGTGGCGGATCGGTCCGGCCGGGTGCTGTTCGCCAACCGCTCGATTCGCGGCCAGCTCGGCCTGGGCGAGGAAGTGCGGCTCGGCAACGTCTGCGGCGTGAATCTGCTGGTCGCCGTCACCCGCGGCCAGATCGACGCCGGCTTCGACGACGCCGTCAGCCGCCGCCAGGTCGGCTTTGCAGACATCGAGCAGGTATTCCAGGTCGAGGGGGCCGCCAGGCACTATCGGATCCGCACCGGGCTCGCCCGCCGCGGCGATGGCTCCGAGGTGCGGCTGCTCCTGTTCCGCGACATCACGCACGTCAAGCAGCTCGAAGCGAAGATCGCGCAGGAGGGGGAAGGCGAATTGATCGGCAGGGACGCCCGCATGCGCGAGGTGATCCAGCAGATCCACCAGGTCGCCGGGACGGCGGCCTATGTGCTCCTGCAGGGCGAATCCGGCACCGGCAAGAGTATGCTGGCACGCCTGCTGCACCGGCTCTCGGCGAGAGCGGCGCGACCCTTCGTCGAAATCAACTGCGCGGCCATTCCGGAATCCCTGCTGGAATCGGAACTGTTCGGCCACGTCCGCGGCGCCTTCACCGGCGCGGCGAACGAGCGGCCCGGACGATTCACGGCGGCACAACGGGGTACCTTGTTCCTGGACGAGGTCGGCGAGATCCCCCTGCACCTTCAGGCCAAGCTGCTGCGGGCGGTGCAGGACAAGGCGTTCGAGCCGGTCGGCACCAATCGCACGCAATCGGTGGATGTGCGCATCGTTTCGGCCTCGAACCGGCTGCTGAAGGATGCAGTCGAGTCGCGCCTGTTTCGCGCCGACCTCTATTACCGGCTCGCCGTCTTCCCGATCCACATCCCGCCGCTGCGCAGCCGCAAGGCCGACATTCCCCTGTTCATCGCCCGAATCCTGGAACGGCTCGCCGCCCGTGGTTATCCGCAGGTGAGCCTGGGCGATGCGGCGCTGCGGATGCTGCTCGACTATCCATGGCCCGGCAACGTGCGCGAGCTGGAAAACGCGGTCGAACACGCCGTCATCTGCGCCGTGAATGGGTGCATCGAGCCGCTGAGTCTGCCCCAGGACGTGCGCGCCTACCACGGCGAGGCGCCCGCGCTCCCCCATCCCCGATCGACCGCTAGCCGCAGCAACGAACAGCTTCGGGGCCAGATCCTGTTTGCCCTGAAGCGATGCGAAGGCAGCAAGAGCGCCACGGCGAAGATGCTCGGCATGGACCGGGTCACACTGTGGCGGCAGATGAGGAAGCTCGGGATGACAACCGGATGACCGGAGGATACGGGCGACGCAAACCAAGCCTGCGGTTCCCGGAAAGGCGATCGTCGCCGCGGCGCCCGGCATCCGGCACCCTCCCGCGCCGCGGTTGCGCAGGCAGACGGAAGCGTTTATAGTCCGCGCCATGATCGCTCGCCTCCTCGCGATGTCCCTCCGCACGGCCGGGCTGCTGGCCCGCCCGCTGCTGCGCCTCGCGCGCTAAACACTCCATCCCCCACAGTTTGTTTGGTTCCCGTAGGTCCGCGCCGGAATGCCGGCGCCGCCGAAGCGATTCCATTTGCATTTCCAGGAGAGGAGACGGGCATGAAAGACCATCTGGTGATCTTCGATACGACCTTGCGCGACGGCGAGCAGAGTCCCGGCGCCTCGATGACCCGCGACGAGAAGCTTCGTATTGCGCGGCAACTCGAGCGGATGCGGGTCGATGTCATCGAGGCCGGGTTCGCGGCGGCATCGAACGGCGACTTCGATGCGGTGCGGGCCATCGCCGCCACGATCAAGGATTCGGTCGTGTGCTCGCTGGCGCGCGCCAACGAGAACGACATCCGGCGTGCGGGGGAAGCGCTCGCACCGGCAGCCGCCGGACGCATTCATACCTTCATCGCGACCTCGCCCATCCACATGGAGAAGAAGCTGCGGATGACGCCCGACCAGGTCGTCGAGCAGGCGGTGAAGTCGGTGGTGTGGGCGCGCGAATACACCTCAGACATCGAGTTCTCGGCGGAGGATGCCGGGCGCTCCGAAATCGACTTCCTGTGCCGCATCTTCGATGCCGTCATCCGCGCAGGGGCCACCACCATCAATGTTCCGGACACGGTCGGCTACAACGTGCCGGAGCAGTTCGCCGCGACGCTGCGCACGGTGATCGAGCGCGTGCCGGATTCGGACAAGGTGATCTGGTCGGTGCACTGCCACAACGACCTCGGCCTGGCGGTGGCGAATTCGCTCGCCGCGGTCTGCGCCGGGGCGCGCCAGGTCGAATGCACGATCAACGGCCTGGGCGAGCGGGCGGGCAACGCGGCACTCGAAGAGGTCGTCATGACGGTGCGCACGCGCAGGGACGTGTTCGGCTGCGATACGCGCATCGACGCGACCCAGATCGTGCCGGCATCGAAGCTCGTCTCGGGCATCACCGGCTTCCCGGTCCAGCCGAACAAGGCGATCGTGGGCGCGAACGCCTTCGCGCACGAGTCCGGCATCCATCAGGACGGCGTGCTGAAGCACCGCGAAACCTACGAGATCATGCGCGCCGAGGATGTGGGATGGCGTGCCAATCGCCTGGTGCTGGGCAAGCATTCCGGGCGCAACGCGTTCCGCACCCGCCTGCAGGAACTGGGCATCCCGATCGAATCCGAGGAGCATCTCAACCACGCCTTCGCGCGATTCAAGGAACTCGCCGACCGCAAGCACGAGATGTTCGACGAGGACCTGCATGCCCTGATGAGCGAGGAATCGGTGACCCCGGAGGACGAGCACTTCAAGCTCGCCTCCATGGGATTTCAGTCCGAGACCGGAGAGACGCCGCGCGCCTGGCTGACGCTGATAGCCGACGGAGCCGAGCATCGCAGCGAAGCGAACGGCAGCGGACCGGTGGACGCGACCTTCCGTGCGATCGAGTCGGTCGCGGGCAGCGGTGCCGAGCTGCTGCTGTTCTCCGTCAACAGCATCACCGGAGGCACCGACGCGCAGGGCGAGGTGACGGTGCGCCTTTCGCGCGAGGGTCGCATCGTCAATGGCCAGGGCGCGGACACCGACATCGTGGTCGCCTCCGCCAAGGCCTACATCAACGCCCTCAACAAGCTGCAATCGAAGGTCGAGCGGGTCAATCCGCAGGTTTGAAGCGGCCGGCGGAAATCACCGGGCAGCCGCGCGCTGCCCGGGCGCGCTCAGATTGGGTAGGGGTCGGGCTGGAACTCGAACATCTCGACCAGACCCGTCTGCAGGTCGAGATTCACCATCCGGCCCTGGACGACATGCGTGTGTTCCTCTTCCGTCACCATGAGGAAGCGGCGTGAGGCGCAACTGCCGGCCGGCACCAGGATCGCCTGGTGAGCGCGTACCGCCGGCGCGGGCGGGAACAGCAGGCCATCGACCGTGGAGCCGGCCGCGCGCGCGCTGCGGAAGGCGAGGCGTACCGGCCGCCCCCCGGAGGACAGATTCTGCAGGCCGGCCTCGGCCCCTCCGGCTTCGTCCTTGCGCACCCAGCGCACCACGCAGACATCCCAGGCCCGGTCCGCGCCCGCGCGCAGCGCGACCACTCCGCCCGCGAGCATTCCGGCCGAGCCGCCGTCCTCGCGCCGAATCGCGAACCCGGTCGGACTCTCGTTGATCATGGTCCAGGTCGAAGTCGCGTCCTTCCCGCTCGTCTCGCCGAGCGCGAGCAGCCGCCTCACCGCATCGAAGCCGGCGCACACATCCACCGGGTGGCGATGGCGCCGCCGCGCCAGTTGCCGGCTGGCAGGCTCGACCCACGCGTCGTGCAGCCGCTGGAGCATTCCGCGGTAGGCCGCCTCGCCCGCCTCTGGCGGCAGGTGCAGGTGCTCGGCGGCGGTCCCGGCTTCGAGTTCGCGCACCTGCTCGGCGGCGAGCAGACCCAGCCGCGCGCACGACACGAAGACCGCTTCCCGGCCCGCAGGCGGTTGCCTGCGCGCGACCGCGGTCGGCGCCATGTCCCGGTTCGGGTCAAACCAGAACAGCCGGCGGTCGGTCTCGGCTGGAGCACTCGTCATCACCTCGACGGTTGCAGCGAAACGCGCCACATAGTCCGCCGCGGCCAGAATCTCGCGCCCCGACAACCCGGCCGGCTGAGCCGCCGCCATCGCCAGCATTTCCCGGTAGGTCCGGTCGACATCGAGCGACGGCTGGAGCAACGCTGCGTCCGGGCCGAGCTCACGCCGCGCTTCGCGAACCCGGCGATGCGCCTCGCGCCACGACCCGTGCGCCGCCGGGGCGCCGGCGAGCAGGCCGAGCCGATGTTGCCGGGACAGACATCCAAGGGCGCGCGCAGCGGCGAGCACCGGGCTCGGCCGCACTCCGGACGGCTCTCGCTCCCCCTGCCCGCCAGCAATGCGCGCACCGGACCTGGCGATCCTGCCGCAGCTCTCGGCGAGTTCGAGCAGGAGCCGCCGATCCGGCTCCGCGGCACTCTCTGCAACGGCGCGCTGCTCCACCGCGGCTGCGGCTGACTGGGCGCGTTTCGCGAACAGATCGAGAATGCGGTCGAGCCGCACCGAATCCGGGTGCGCATCGGCCAGGCGGTCGAGGTTGCGGCCGAGGGCGGCAATTTCGGCCGCAGGGTCGGGATCCGGCGGCGCACCGAGCCATTCGAGGATGTCGGTCACGGCGGCCTGCGCCGCGCCATCCTCACCGCCGGGTGCCGGAGCCTTCGAAGACATGGCGCGAGACGATAGCACAAGCGGCCGCGGCGGGATCGCCACGTCCGGACAGGCTCGGCCGATCCGGATAGAATCGCGGCGGCCCGCCGGGCCGGAATCCCCACTGCCGGATCCCCGAATGAAAATAGACACGATGCGCAAGGTAGACTACTTTGCGGGCGTCCCCCTTTGTTTCGTGTCGACGTTGTTTCTCCGCCTCGGCCGCGCGCTCACGGGCAAGGCGGCGTGCGCACCGAAGAATGTCCTGTTCGTCGAGCTGTCTGAAATGGGCAGCGCCATCCTTGCCGATCCGGCGATGCGGAAGATCCGACGGGCGCGCGGTGCGGAACTTCATTTCGTGATCTTCGAGTCCAATGCCGCCAGCCTGCGGCTGCTGGGCACCGTGCCCGAAGGCAACGTCTTCACCCTCCGCCCCGACAGCCTGCTCACGCTGGCGCTCGACAGCCTTCGTTTCCTGATCTGGGCGCGCCGGCGCAGGATCGACACCGTCATCGACCTCGAGCTTTTTTCCCGCTACAGCGCGCTGCTGACCGGGCTGTCCGGAGCGGCCAACCGCATCGGCTTTCATGCCTTCGACAACGAAGGGCTCTATCGCGGCGCCATGCTGACGCGTCGCGTCGCCTACAACCCGCACATGCACATCGCGAAGAACTTCATCGCCCTGGTCAACGCGGCCCTGGCGGAAAGCGAGGAAGTGCCGTTTTCCAAGACCCTGATCGCGGACGGCGAAACCACGCTCGCACGGGCCAAAGTGGATCCGGGCGCCGTGGAGGCGATGCGGGCGCGCATCCGCAGCGAATATCCGCCGTATGACGCGATTCGACACCGCATCGTGCTGATCAACCCGAATGCCAGCGACCTGCTGCCGCAGCGCCGCTGGATGCCGGAAAACTTCGTCGCGGTGATGCGCGGGCTGCTCGCCGACGACGAAGACCTGCTGATCCTGATCACGGGCGCTGCGGCAGAGCGTGAGGGCGCAGCCGCCCTGGCGGAACGGGTCGGATCCGCGCGATGCGTCAATTTCGCCGGCCGCCATCGACTGGAAGACCTGCCGGCGCTCTATCACATCGCCGAACTGATGTTGACGAACGATTCGGGGCCGGCCCATTTCTCGGCGGTCACCGGATTGCGCACGTTCGTGCTCTTCGGTCCGGAAACGCCGGCGCTGTATGCCTCGCTCGGAAACAGTACGCCGATCTACGCGGGCCTCGCGTGCTCGCCCTGCGTCAGCGCGGCGAATCACCGCAAGACGCCGTGCACGGACAACGTCTGCCTGCGAGTGATCAAACCTGCCGCGGTACTCGAACAGCTTCGGCGGGCGCTGTCCGAAATGCGGCCTCGCGCACCGCGGCCCGAAGATCAGGGACGATGAATCCGACCGGCAGCGAACGCTCCCCGGCGCACAGGGCTCCGATGCTGGCAGCCGTCCTGGTCACTGCGGGGGTCGACATCGCAGTGTTCCGCGTCCTCTACGGCCGTCCAGAGTCGCTGGCATTCGCCCACGGCACCGGTTTTCTCGCGGCCGCCGCGACGGGCTCCCTGCTGCTCGCGGCTGCGCGCAGCGGAATTGCCTTCCGCCTGCGTGACCTGCCCTCCGTGCTCGTCATCGCCTTGCTCGTGCTGTTTCTGCGCGGCGGTGTCCTCGCGTCGCTGGCGCAACTCGGCTTCACCGTCCCTACCGCCCAGTTCGTTTCCGCCCTTCTCGCGGCAGCGCTGTTCTGCCTCGCTTTTCCGTATTCGCTCCATTCGCGGCGCATGCGGACCCCGGCCGAGCTGCGATGGCGCCATTATGTTGTCGGCATCGTCGTCTACTCGATTCTCCTGAGGCTGGCCTGGCTCGGCGTTCCCGAGCTGATCTTCGAGGAGGCCTATTACTGGAACTATGCCAGGCATCCGGACATCGGCTATCTCGACCACCCGCTGATGGTGGCGTGGACGATCAAGCCGTTCATCGCGCTGATGGGGGACAACGAATTCGCAGTCCGCATCGGGGCTCTCCTGTTCTGGTTCGTGACCGCATGGTGTTCGTACCGGCTGACCCGCGAGGCGTTCGGCAAGACAGCCGCAGAGGGGGCCGTACTGCTGATCGCGATCCTGCCGGTCTATTTCTCGTTTGGATGGTTCGTCAGTCCGGATGCCCCGCTGACCGCCTTCTGGGCGATGGCGGTCTATTGTTCCTGGCGCATCGTCATCAGGGACGACGGCAAGGCATGGCTGGGCCTGGGGGCGGCCGTCGGCTTGGGGCTGAGCTCCAAGTACACCATCGCCCTGCTCGGCGCGGCCATCGTCCTGTACGTCCTCGCCGACCGCCGCTCGCGCAAATGGCTTTCGCGCCCTCAGCCCTATGCGGCGGCGGTGATCGCCCTTCTCCTCGCATCGCCGGTCGTCCTCTGGAACATGCAGAACGACTGGGCCTCGCTCGCCTTCCAGACCGAGGGGAGGCTCGCGGCAAAGTCCGTGTTCTCGCTGCCACGCTTCATCGGCAACGTGCTCGTCTTTCTCACCCCGACCGGAGTGCTCGCGGTCATTGCCGTCGTGCTAGAGCGCGAACGACTCCTGTCCGGCCTCGAACAGGGGGATCGGCAGGCGGGGGACACGCTGCGCCGGACCTGCCGTCTGCTGACCTGGCTGGCGCTGTTCCCCTTGGCGGTGTTCGCGACGCTGAGTCTGTTCAAGACCAGCAAGCTGAACTGGACGGGCCCGGTCTGGCTCGCCCTGATCCCCTTGCTGGCGCTGCTGATCACCCGCAGGCCGGAGGCGGGCGAAGGAAGACTGCTGGAATGGTCGCGGCGGGCATGGCCGAACACCGCGATCCTCTGCCTGCTGGTCTATGGCGCCTTCTTTCACCATCTCGGGCCGGGTCTGCCGGGCGTGGCCTACCCGCAAAACCTGCACCTGATCGGCTGGCGCGACTTCGGGCGCGAGCTCGACGACATCGTCGCCCGACTCGAGCGCGAGACCGGAAAAGAGATTCTGGTCGTGGGCATGGATCGCAACCGGATCGCCAGCGGCCTGGCTTTCTATCGGACGCGCCGGCCGGCCTCCCCGGACCAACCCGCCTCGCGAGATCCCGCGTTCAGCACGGCCAGCGAGCATCTGTTCGGTGCCGTCGGCCTGATGTACGAACTCTGGTTTCCCGCCGCGCGGCAGGAAGGCAGGACGATGCTGCTGGTCGCGGCAAATGCCGCCCGCCTCGACAGCGACGCCGTGCGTGGGCGTGTCCGGGAACTCGGCGACATCCACGCGCTGAGTGTCGTGAAGAACGGCCGGCTAGCAGGGCGCTATCATTACCGCCTGGTCAGCGGCTATCACGACGAGCCGGGCAGGCAGGATCGAGCCGCGCCCGTGCGCGCCGAATGAACCGGATCGTGTCGCCGAACGGGCGAGCGCCGGGCGGAGCACTCAAGCTCCTGCTACGCATCGCGGTCACCGCTTCGATGCTCGCTTTCATCCTGCGGTCGATCGATCTGCGCGATGCGTGGATGGCACTCGGGCAGGCGAGGTTCGACCTTCTTCTCGCGGCGCTGGCGATGCAGTTCGGCAGCACGGCCGTGGCGGCCTATCGCTGGCACCTGATCATGAACAACCTGAAGTTCGGACAACCGCTCGCGTTTTACTGGAACAGCTACTTCAAGGGAATGTTCTTCAACCAGGCCTTGCCGACCAGCATCGGCGGTGACGCGCTGCGCGTGCTCGATGTCGCGCGGCAGGGGTTTCGCAAGCGCGACGCGCTGTATGGCGTCGCCGTCGACCGCGTGGCCGGGCTCGGCGCCCTGATGTCCCTGACGCTGGTGGCGTATCTGACGAACCCGGGTCTGCTTCCGCCGATGGTCTATCGACCGATCCTGGCGATGATTGCCGGGGGCCTGGTCGCGGCTCTCGGCATCTCGGCGCTCGGACGCATGTCATGGCTCGACCGCCACCCCGCGCTGGCGGTTGCGAGAATCCTCTCGATCCGGCTCCACGAGGCATTCGCCCGTCATCGCTTGCAGCTTGCGGCCTCGTCGCTGCTGGTTCCCCTGCTCGCGATGGCGGGTTTTTTCGCGTCCGGCCGGGCGCTCGGCCTTCCCTACGACCTGATGACCTATTTCGCCATCGTGCCGACGGCGTTGGTGCTGACCCTCATCCCGATTTCGATTGCCGGCTGGGGCGTGCGTGAAGGCGCCCTGGTCGGCCTGTTCGCCCTGATCGGCGCCCACGAGCCGGCGGTGCTGATGATGTCGCTGCTGTACGGGATCATGCTCGTTGTGGTCAGCCTTCCGGGGCTGGTGATCTTCTTGCGAGGTCGCCGGCACCCGGCCTGATCGGGCCGAAGCCGAACTGCCGACAACGCGCATGGCCGCGAAGGACATCCCGGACTCCGAATCGATGGACCACACTGCTGCGCCGTGCCCGTCGTGGCGCTGGCGCAACCTCGCCGTCTGCAACCTGCTGGCGTTGGTGATCCTCGCGAGCTGGCTGTGGCAACCGACCCGCCAGCTCTGGGACCAGATCGATCTCGCGACGTTCCGACTGCTCAATGAGCCCTTGTCGAGCAATCCGCTCTGGGCTCGCCTCTGGGCGGTCGCCAGCATGCGCATGACGGACATCGCCGCCGCGCTGATCCTGCTGGTCGTCCTGATCAAGGGCGACTGGATCTTCGCGGGACCACGAGTCCGAAGCGCGTTCTTCGGTTTCGTTGCACTCCTCGCGCTCTTGGTAGTGATCCGGGTGGGCCTGTTCTCGAACGTCGTCAGGCTCCTGCACTGGCAACATCCGAGCCCGTCGCTCACGGTCGACGGCGCCGTTCGACTGAAAGAACTCTTCCCGGCCTGGGAAGAAAGCTGGCACCTGAAGGACAGCTCCGGCCAGAGTTTTCCAGGCGATCACGGCGCCGTCCTGCTGCTGTGGGCGCTGTTCCTGTGGCCCGCTGCCAGCGGGGCGCAAAGGCTCGTCGTCGCGGGCCTGACCATCGTCTTCCTGCTCCCGCGGCTGGTCGCCGGCGCCCACTGGGTTTCCGACGTTCTCGTCGGCAGCCTGTTTCTCGCCCTGCTGGTCATCGGCTGGGGGGCGTACAGTCCCTATGCGGCCAAGGCCGGCCGCTGGCTGGAAGCGCTTGCGGAGCCCGTCCTGAACCGCCTGCGCAAATTCCCCGGCCTGGGGCGCATCAGCCTGATCTCCGGCCGCTGAACTTCCCCTGCCTCGCCGCGCGGGGGTTTCGGCGCGACCGGATCGAACGTTCAGCGGCGCACATCCGGCTTGTACCGCCTCGCTTCGCCGACTATAATGCCGCCCTTTTCACTGTTCCGGGAATCCCAATGGTCGTCATACGTCTTTCCCGCGGCGGCGCCAAGAAACGACCCTTCTACCGCATGGTCGTCGCCGATTCGCGCAACCCCCGCGACGGGCGTTTCATCGAGCGCATCGGTTTCTACAACCCTGTGGCGGCGCCGAGCGAGCAGGGACTGCGTGTCGATACGCAGCGGCTCACCTACTGGAAATCCAGGGGCGCGGCGCTCTCGCCGACCGTCGCGCGCCTGGTGAAGAGGGCCGCGAAGCAGGCCGCATGATCGTCCTGGGGCGGATCGCCGCCCCCCACGGGGTGCGCGGGTGGATCCGCGTTCAGGCGCTCGCCGACGACCCGGACGCCTGGGGCCGGATGCCGCGCTGGTGGCTGGGCGCGGGAGGGCAGTGGAGCCCATACGCCCTCCTGGGGTTTCGCCCGCAGGCAGGCGGCGGAATCGCGAAGCTGGAGGGGGTCGATGACCGGAATTGCGCCGGAAAGCTGTGCGGACTGTACGTCGCGACACCGCGCGAAATGGCTCCGGCGATCGGGGAGAATGAATGCTACTGGAGCGATCTGGTCGGGCTCGAGGTGGAGAACGGCGCCGGCGAGCCGCTCGGGCAGGTGATCGAGGTGATCGAATCCGGCGCGCACCCGGTGCTGGAGCTTGCTGGCCCGGACGGTGCGAAGCGTCTCCTGCCTTGCGTGGAACCGATCGTGCGGGAAGTCGATCTCGAGGCGAGGCGCATCCGGGTCGATTGGGAGCTCGGCTGGTGAGCGCCGGGACGATGGAGTTCGACGTCATCAGCCTGTTTCCCGAGGCCTTCGTGGCCGTCACCGGCAGCGGAATCACGCGGCGGGCTAAGGAGCGCGGGCTGTACGGGTTGAAGCTGTGGAATCCGCGCGATTTCACCATTGATGCCCACCGCACGGTCGATGATCGTCCGTACGGCGGCGGCCCCGGAATGGTGATGATGGCGGAGCCGATGGAGCAGGCGATCCGTGCCGCCCGCGCGCGGCAGCGCGAGGCGCTCGGCGAGGCGGGCGTCCCGATCCATCTCACGCCGGCGGGCCGTCCGCTGAATCACGCGAAGGTGCTGGATCTGGCCGGGCGGCGCGGGCTGATCCTGCTGTGCGCCCGTTATGAAGGGCTCGACCAGCGTCTGATCGACGCCGAGGCGCCCGAAGAGATCTCCCTGGGCGACTTCGTGCTCTCGGGCGGAGAACTCGCGGCGATGGCACTGATCGACGCGGTGGTGCGGCAGTTGCCCGGCGCGCTCAACGGCCCGGATTCGGCGATCGACGAATCGTTCGCGGACGGCCTGCTGGAGTGCCCGCAATACACGCGCCCGGAGTGCTACCGCGGGAAGACGGTGCCGCCGGTGCTGCTCTCGGGCAATCATGCGGAGATCCGCCGCTGGCGCCTGAAGCAGTCGCTCGGACGCACCGCGGCGCGGCGCCCCGACCTGCTGGCACAACGGCATCTGACGGAAGAGGAGAAAGACCTGCTGGAGGAGTTCCGGCAGGAGCAGCAGTAGAAACGCGCGCATCAGGCGGCGGCCTGCTCTGCGCGCAAGGCCAACGGCCATTCGAAGAAAGGAGCCACGCATCATGAACCTGATCCAGCAGCTCGAACAGGAAGAAATCGCCCGGCTGGGCGCGAACATCCCGGACTTCTCGCCCGGCGACACCGTGGTGGTGAGCGTGAAGGTGGTCGAAGGCGAGCGCAAGCGCGTCCAGGTCTACGAGGGGGTCGTCATCGCGAAACGCAACCGCGGCCTGAATTCGGCCTTCACCGTTCGCAAGGTCTCGTCGGGCGAAGGGGTGGAACGGACGTTCCAGACCTACTCGCCGCTCATCGAAGGTATCAGCGTCAAGCGCAGGGGCGACGTGCGGCGCGCCAAGCTCTACTACCTGCGGAGCCGCTCGGGAAAGTCGGCCCGCATTCGCGAGAAGCTGGCGGCCAGGAAGCCATCCTGAGCCGCGCGGGCGCCGTGATCGGCGCCCCGCTCACGCGCGCTTGTCGCACTCGATCAGCGCGTAGGCGGAGTGGTTGTGGATGGACTCGAAATTTTCTGACTCCACCACATAGGCTTCGATGCGGGGATCGGCATTGAACATTCCCGCGACATCGCGCACCATGTCCTCGACGAACTTCGGATTGTCGTAGGCGCGCTCGGTCACGTACTTCTCGTCGACGCGCTTGAGCAGGCCGTAGAGCTCCGAGGAACCCTGCGATTCGACCATCTGGACGAGATCCTCGATCCAGACGAACTCGCCGGTGCGCACGCTCACCGTGACGTGGGAGCGCTGGTTGTGGGCGCCGTACTCCGAGATGTTCTTCGAGCACGGGCACAGGCTGGTGAGCGGCACGACGATGCGCGTCTGCTGACAGTAGGCGCCGCCGTCCGAAATCTCGCCGATGAAAGTCACCTCGTAGTCCATCAGGCTCTCGACCTTCGAAACCGGCGCTTGCTTGGTGATGAAATACGGGAAGCTCATCTCGATATGGCTGCTGCGCGCTTCCAGGCGCTTCAACATCTCGCGCGAAATATGCTCGAAGGATTCCACCGAGATCTCGCGCTCGTAGGCATTGAGGATCTCGACGAAGCGCGACATGTGGGTGCCCTTGAAGTCGTGCGGCAGCCCGACGTACATGTTGAAGACGGCGATCGTATGCTGGATGCCAGCGCCCTTGTCGAGCACGCGCACCGGGTGGCGGATGCCCTTGATCCCCACCTTGTCGATCGCGATGCGTCTCGCATCACGCTGGCCCTGGACGTCGGGAATGACCTGGTCTTCGGGCTTGTTCATGATCGTTCCTTGAGTTTGGTGACGGACGGCAGCGCGCTCACTGCCGAAGTGCGTGCGGGGCGTTCGCCGATCGCCTCTGCGATCCTGCGCAGGATGCCGGCAGCGTCGAGTCCGGCCGAGGCGAGCAGTTGCGCCTGCTCGCCGTGGTCGATGAAACGGTCCGGCAATCCGATACGCAGCACGCGTACCGGTTCCGCACACTCCTCCAGCACGCGCTCGACTTCGCTGCCTGCGCCCCCCGCTACCGCATTTTCCTCCACGGTGACGAGGACATCGTGGGAGCGCGCGAGTTCCCGCACGAGTTCGGCATCGATCGGCTTGACGAAGCGCATGTTCGCGACCGTCGCATCGAGCTTCTCGCCTGCCTCGAGCGCCGGCGCCAGCACCGTGCCGAAGGCAAGCAGCGCGATCCGGCGCCCCCGCCGCCGCACCTGCCCCTTGCCGACCGGCAATGCCGCCATCTCCTTCTCGGGGGTGACGCCGATGCCGGCCCCGCGTGGATAGCGCACCGCGCTCGGCCCGTCGAGCTGGAACGCGGTGTAGAGCATCTGGCGGCATTCGTTTTCGTCCGACGGTGCCATGACGGTCAGATTGGGAACGCAGGCGAGATAGCTGAGATCGAACGCGCCGTGATGGGTGGCGCCGTCGGCCCCCACCAGCCCGGCGCGGTCGATTGCAAACACGACCGGCAGGTCTTGCAGCGCGATGTCATGGATGAGCTGGTCGTAGGCCCGCTGCAGGAAGGTCGAATAGATCGCGACCACCGGCTTGAGCCCTTCGCACGCCATGCCTGCGGCGAAGGTCAGCGCGTGCTGCTCGGCGATGCCGACATCGAAGAAGCGGCCGGGGTATTCCGCCGCGAAGCGCGTCATCCCGGACCCGGAGCACATCGCCGGAGTGACGGCCATCAGACGCGGATCCCGCGCCGCCATGTCGCACAGCCAGTCGCCGAACACCTGCGTATAGGTGAGCTTCTGCGGCGCCCTGCCGGCCTGGATTCCGGTTTCCGGAGCGAACTTCGATACGCCGTGGTAGAGCACCGGGTCGGCCTCCGCCAGCTTGTAGCCCTGCCCTTTGCGGGTGATGACGTGCAGGAAACGCGGCCCGCTGAGCTCACGCAGGTTCTGCAGGGTCGGGATCAGCGAATCGAAATCGTGGCCGTCGATCGGACCGATGTAGTTGAAGCCGAATTCCTCGAACAGCGTGCCCGGCGTGATCATGCCCTTGAAATGCTCTTCCGCGCGCCGCGCCAGTTCGAGCACCGGCGGCACCACCCCGAGCACTTTTTCGCCCGCGCGCCGGGCCGCGTTGAAGGTGCGCCCGGAGATGAGCCGCGCGAAAACCTTGTTGAGCGCGCCGACCGGATCCGAGATCGACATCTTGTTGTCGTTGAGGATGACCAGCAGGTCGGCATCGGCGACGCCGGCGTTGTTCAGCGCCTCGAACGCCATCCCGGCCGACATCGCGCCGTCGCCGATCACCGCGACGACCTTGCGCGAGTCTCCGCGCTGTCTGGCCGCGATCGCCATTCCGAGCGCCGCGCTGATGGACGTGGACGAGTGCGCGGTGCCGAACGTGTCGTAGCGACTCTCGGAGCGCCGCGGAAAACCCGAGATGCCACCGAACTGGCGCAGCCCGGCCATCGCCTCCCGCCTTCCGGTCAATACCTTGTGCCCGTAGCTCTGATGTCCCACGTCCCAGACCAGGCGGTCGCGCGGCGTGTCGAACACGTAATGCAGCGCGATCGTCAGTTCGACGGTGCCGAGGTTGGACGAGAGATGGCCGCCGGTCTTCGCCACCGATTCGAGCAGGAATGCGCGCAGCTCGCCGGCGAGCTGACCGAGCGCCTCGCGATCGAGGCGGCGCAGTGCCGAGGGATCGTCGATGCGCTCGAGCAGGGGAAACGCGGACATGGTGGCGAACGCCGCTCAGTACTTCCGCTCGACGATGAAGCGGGCGAGATCGATCAGCCGTTCGCCGCCCGGGCCCAGCTCGTCCGCCGCTTCGAGCGCCTCATCGAGCAGTTCGCGTGAAAGCTCGCGCGCCCTCGCCGTTCCCAGGACGGTGACATAGGTCGGCTTGTCGTTCTCGCGATCCTTGCCCGCGGTCTTGCCCAGTGTCGCGGTGTTCGACTCACAGTCCAGAAGGTCGTCGACGACCTGGAACAGCAGTCCTGCGCAGCGGGCATACCGATCGAGCGCGGCGCCGGCACCGGCTTCGAGCCCGGCACCGAGCCGCGCACCCATCTTGACCGAGGCCCGGATCAACGCCCCGGTCTTGTGGATGTGCATGAACTCCAGTTCCTCCACCGAAAGTGCCGAGCCCACGGAGGCGAGATCGATCGCCTGCCCACCGGCCATGCCGCGCGAGCCCGCAGCCTGCGCGAGCAGCCTCACCAGATCGAGGCGCAGCGCCGGTTCGATGTGCTCCGGCCCTTCGCACAGCGTCTGGAACGCAGCCGACTGGAGCGCGTCGCCGGCGAGCAGCGCGGTGGCCAGGTCGAATTCGACATGGCAGGTCGGCCGCCCGCGGCGCAGCGTATCGTCATCCATGCAGGGCAGATCGTCGTGCACCAGCGAATAGGCGTGGATCAGCTCGACCGCGCACGCCGCGCGATCGAGGCTCGCGGCGGCCGCACCGGTCAGCGCTCCCGCGGCGTGGACCAGAAGGGGCCGGACCCGCTTGCCGGCGCCGAGTACCGCATAGCGCATTGCGGCGTGCAGCCGCTGCGGAGCGACTTGCGCGCAGGGCAGGATCCGCTCCAGAGCACGCTCGGTGCGGGCCTGGACTTCCGCCATCCAGTCGGCGAAGATCCCGGCCGGCTCCGGCTCAATGCGCATCGCCCGCATCCGCACCGGAGTCGCCCCGTTCGGTGCCCGAAAGCACCTCGACCTTCTGCTCGGCCGCCGAGAGCGTCGTCTGGCAGTAGCGCAGCAGGCGCATGCCGCGTTCATAGGCGCAGAGTGACTGATCGAGCGAGAGCTTTCCCGCCTCCATATCCCGGACGAGGGCTTCGAGTTCGGTCAGTGCGGTCTCGAAATTTTCGGGTTCGGACGGTTCGGACATCGTTGGAATTTGCGCCGCGATTGGCGTGAGAGCGGGCAACGGATACCGGGCAACTCACTCGCATCGCCCGTCCGGCCTGACCCGGAGCTGGCTATAATAAACGATTTCCCGGTTCGGCACGGGTCCGGAGAACGACGCATGTCCGATGTCATCCCCGCAGGCCGCCTCGCGGATGCGCCCGCCCAACTGCCCGTTTCGTGGTATCGGGACCCGAAGCTCTTCGAGCTCGAACGCAGGCTGCTGTTCGAGAACGGGCCCGGCTACGTCGGCCACGAGCGGATGGTTCCCGAACCCGGCGACTACCACACCCTCGCGTGGATGGATCACGCGAAAATGCTGGTACACGACGAGAACGGCGTCGAGCTGCTCTCGAACGTCTGCCGGCATCGGCAGGCGATCATGCTCGAGGGCCGCGGAAATGCGCGCAACATCGTCTGCCCGCTGCACCGCTGGACCTACGACGTCCGGGGGCAACTGATGGGCGCACCGCATTTTCCGCGCAACCCCTGCCTTCATCTCGACAAGACGCCGCTGCAGAGCTGGAACGGGATGCTGTTCGCCGGCTCGCGCGATGTCGTCCGCGACCTCTCCGGAATCGGCAGCCGTGCGGAACTCGACTTCGGTGGCTACCTTTTCGACTCGGTGCGCATCGACGAATACCCGATCAACTGGAAGACCTTCATCGAAGTCTATCTCGAGGACTACCACGTCGAGCCCTTTCACCCTGGGCTCGGCGCATTCGTCTCCTGCGCGGATCTGCGCTGGGAGTTCGGCGAACGCCACTCGATCCAGACCGTCGGCATCCGCGACGGGCTCGGCCGACCCGGCTCCCCGGTCTATGGCCGCTGGCACGAGCAGGTGCTCAGGTATTCCGCCGGCAGGATCCCGGCGCATGGCGCGATCTGGATGCTGTACTACCCCAACGTCATGGTGGAGTGGTATCCGAACACGCTGGTGGTGAGCACCGCCGTGCCGCGCTCGCCCACGCTCACCGCGAACGTGGTCGAGTTCTACTATCCCGAGGACATCGTTCTGTTCGAGCGCGAGTATGCGCAAGCCGAGCAGGCCGCCTATCTGGAGACCGCGCTCGAGGACGATGTCATCTGCAGGCGCATGGAGCGGGGCCGCGCGGCGCTGATCGAGCAGGGACGCTCGCAGGCCGGTCCCTACCAGTCGCCGATGGAGGACGGGATGCAGCACTTCCACGAGTGGCTGCGCCGTGAAGTCGAACCGTATTACTGAGCGCACAGCGCGGCTGGAGCCGTTTCGATGATCGTCACCGACCATGCAGGCAGCGTCGTCGAGGTTCGCGTCTTCGGCGAGTTCAGCCTCGCCGACTATCGCGAGTTCGAGGAACTCGTCAACTACGAGATCAAGTTCACGGGAACGGTGAATCTGCTCTTCGACCTTCGCGAGATGGCGGATTTCACGCTCGACGTCGCGTGGGAGGACATCCGTTTCACCCGCGCCCACGAGCACGATTTCGGCCGCATCGCCGTGCTCACCGAAAGCCAGTGGGTGGGCTGGAGCGCGTGGCTCGCGCAGATCTTCGTCGATGCCGAGCTGCGCGTCTTCGACGACGAGGCGCAGGCGCGCGCCTGGCTGGCGCAGGACGCAGGAGCGGCGGCGTGAGCGAAGACACCCAACTGATCTCGGTCGCCGCGCTCGCGGCAATGCTCGACGACCCCGATGTCGTTGTCTTTGACTGCCGCCACGATCTGCTCAACCCGGCCGCCGGGGAGCGCGCCTGGCTCGCCACCCACATCCGCGGCGCGCGCTTCATGCACCTGGATCGCGACCTGTCGGCGCCGAAGACCGGAACGAACGGCCGCCATCCGCTCCCGGATCCCCAGGTCTTCGCCGATCTGCTGGCGGCGCGCGGGGTGGACAACGAAACGCGTGTCATCGCCTACGATGATGCCGACGGCATCTTCGCGTCGCGACTGTGGTGGATGCTGCGCTGGCTCGGCCACGAGCGTGTCGCGGTACTCGACGGCGGATTCAACGAATGGGTTGATGACGGCCTGCCGCGATCGGGAGGGCCGGAACGCTGCGCGAGCGCGCGCTTCGGCTACCGGCTGCGGGAACGCGACCTCGTCGATGCGCGCTTCGTCGCCGCGCATCTCGGGGATCCTTCCGTCCTGATCGTGGATGCCCGCGCACCCGAGCGCTTCCGCGGCGAAGTCGAGCCGCTCGATCCGGTCGCGGGCCACGTGCCGGGCGCGGTAAACCGCTTTTTCGGCGACAACATGGATGCCGCGGGGCGCTTCAAGCCGGCGCAGCGACTGAGGGAGGAGTTCTCGGCCCTGCTCGGAACGCGGCCGCCCGCAGCCGTGATCCACATGTGCGGTTCCGGAGTCACCGCCTGCCACAACACGCTCGCGATGGAGATTGCGGGCCTTCCCGGCTCGCGGTTGTACGGCGGGTCGTGGAGCGAATGGTGCAGCGATCCCGCGCGCCCCGTGGAGGCGAGCGTCCCGGCTCCGGCCCCCGGAGCGGTTTCGCACGGCGACCCGCGCACCGACGCATAGCGTCGCGGCCACGCCCTCCGGCCGGATCGGGCGCCGCGCGCAGGACGACCGCAGCACCAGGCCCGGTCCATGAACCTCCTCGCCGACGCGGTGCTCGTCGCGCATTTTCTCATCGCGGCCTTCATCTGCACGCTGCTGATCCTGGTTCCGCTCGGGGCACGGCTCGCATGGCGCTGGATACGGCTGCGCGGCCTGCGCGCCGCGCACCTCGGCGCGATCCTGTTCGTGGCCGCGGAGACGCTGGCGGGACTCGCCTGCCCGCTGACGCTGCTGGAAGACCGCCTGCGCGGGCGGCCCGCGGGCGGAGCCGGTTTCGTGGAACGCTGGATCGGCGCGCTCCTGTACTGGGACCTGCCGGCCTGGAGCTTCGCCGCTGCCTACCTCGCCGCAGCCGCGCTCACGCTGGCGCTCTGGCGGCTGGTGCCGCCCGACAAGCCTCAACGGCCGCGCGCATGAACGCCGAGCGCCCAGCGCACATGCTCGCGCACCAGCGCGGAGGGCGCATCGCGACGCGCATCGAGCGCGGCCAGGACTTCCGGCGAAGTCGGCGCATTTCCCAGCGCCACCGCAATGTTCCGCAGCCAGCGCTCGTGGCCGATGCGGCGGATCGCGCTTCCGGCGAGCCGCGTCTCGAACTGCGCCTCGCTCCATGCGAACAGCTCGACCAGTGTGCAGCGGTCGAGCCCGTTGCGGACGGCGAAATCGGGCTCGACCGCAAGCCGCGCGAAACGATTCCAGGGGCATACGAGCTGGCAGTCGTCGCAGCCGTAGATGCGGTTCCCGATCGAGGCGCGCAGCGCAACCGGGATGCTGCCCTTCAGCTCGATGGTGAGGTAGGAGATGCAGCGGCGCGCGTCCAGCTCGTAGGGCGTGACGATGGCACCGGTCGGACAGGCATCGATGCAGCGCGCGCAGCTCCCGCAGTGCGGCTCGACCGGCGCATCGGGCGGCAGCGGCAGATCGGTGTAGATCTCGCCGAGAAAAAAATACGAACCGGCCGCGCGATCGAGCAGCAGCGTGTGCTTGCCGCGCCAGCCCAGGCCCGCGCGCGCGGCGAGCTCCACCTCCATCACCGGCGCGGAGTCGCAGAACACCCGGTAGCCGTACGGGCCGATCGCAGCCTCGATCCGGGAAGCGAGGCTCTGCAGGCGTGCGCGCATGAACCGGTGGTAATCGCGCCCGAGCGCGTAGCGGGAGACATAGGCGCGGGTCGCGTCCGCGAGAATGCCCCCGGCATCTTCGGCGCGCGGCCGGTAGCTGCGACGCGCCGAGATGACGCTCAGCGTGCCGGGTACGAGCTCGGCCGGACGCGCCCGCTTCGTTCCGTGCCTGGCCATATAATCCATCTCGCCGTGGCGCCCCTTCGCCAGCCACGAAGCGAGACCCTCCCAGGCACCCTCCAGCACGACCCCGCTGATGCCGACGGCATCGAACCCGAGCGCCCCGCCCCACTGCCGGATGCGCGCGGCACTGATGACATTCACATCGTCCATGGCGATGCCCCGGGTGCAGTCCTGTTCCACCCCGCCCATTGTCCCCGATTCCCGCGGATGCCCGTGCAACCGTGAGCGCTGAACGCCTGGAGCTCCATCTGCCCGACGAGTCCGCGACGCGCGCACTCGGGGCGGCGCTCGCGCCCGCGCTCGTTCCCGGCCTGCGCGTCTGGCTGCAGGGAGATCTGGGCGCAGGCAAGACCGCGCTGGTGCGCGCGGTGCTGCGCGCGCTCGGATTTTCCGGCACCGTCCGCAGCCCGACCTACACGCTGGTTGAACTTTACCCGGTTTCTAGGTTAAACTTCTATCACCTTGATTTGTATCGTTTCGAGTTTCATGAGGAATTCATCGATGCGGGGCTCGAGGAATGTTTCGGCGGGGATGCCGTCTGTTTCGTCGAATGGCCGGAAAAGGCCGAGTCATTCCTGCCGCCCGCGGACCTCGTGTTACGCCTCTCGGTCGACGGTCCGGGCCGGCGCGTCACGATCGAAGCCCGCAGCGAGAAGGGGCAGGCGTGTCTGAGAAGACTCGCGCGCTGCCTGCAGGCCGTGCGCCCGCCCGCCGGCGCCTCCTCCTCGGCGCCGGACTCGCCGGCCTGAGCCTGCTCGTGAGTCGCGCGGGTTTCGCCGCCGTGGCGAACCTGCTCGCGATCCGGATCTGGCCCGCGCGCGATTACACCCGGGTGACGCTCGAACATCGCCGTCCGCTGGCCTTCACCCACCAGATGGTCCCGGATCCGGAGCGGCTGGTGATCGATCTCCAGGACATCGAATTCGACAGCGTGCTGAAGAACCTGCCGGGGAGCATCTCCGATGCGGACCCCTACATCCGGGCGATCCGCGCCGGGCGCTACCGCCCCGGCATCGTGCGCGTGGTGATCGATCTGAAGGTTCCGGTCAAGCCCCAGGTCTTCACGCTCGAACCGGTCGCGGGCTATGCCGATCGGCTGGTCGTCGATCTCTACCCGGCCGAGCCGGCCGATCCGCTGGCTGCGCTGCTGGAGGAAAACGGATTCGGCGCTTCGGGGTCCGAGGCGGGCCGCCCCACAGCCGCATCCCGGAGAGACGGCGCGGCGAGCCCGGCGGGCGGCCACGGCTGCGCAGGATGGTCACCATCGTGCTCGATCCGGGTCACGGCGGCGAAGACCCCGGTGCGGTCGGGCGTGGCGGCAGCTACGAAAAGCATGTCACCCTCTCGGTCGCGAAACGCGTCAAGGCGAAGATCGACGCGGTACCCAACATGCGGGCAGTGCTCACGCGCAACGCCGACTACTTCATCCCGCTCGGCCAACGGGTCTCCAGGGCACGGCGCCTGCAGGCCGACCTGTTCGTCTCGATCCATGCCGACGCCTTCCTGAAGCCGACCGCTCGCGGATCGAGCGTGTTCGTGCTCTCGGAGCGCGGTGCGAGCAGCTCGGCCGCGCGCTGGCTCGCACAGCGCGAGAACGAGGCCGACCTCGTCGGCGGCGTCAATCTCGATCGCGCCGACCCCTGGCTCGCCCGCACGCTGCTCGACCTGTCGCAGACCGCGACCAGCCAGGACAGCATCAAGCTCGCGAAGGATGTGCTCACCGAACTCGGGACCGTCAACACCCTGCACCGCAGCGGCGTCGAGCAGGCCGGCTTCGCCGTGCTCAAGGCGCCCGACATTCCTTCGATCCTGGTCGAGACCGCGTTCATCAGCAATCCGGACGAGGAAAGGCGGCTGAACGACGAGGCCTACCAGGACCGGCTCGCCGATGCCATCGTGCGCGGCATCCGGCGCTACTTCGCGAAGAACCCTCCGCTCGCACGATACAAGCTGGCCGGTCTTTGAACTGCGACCCGGCGCGTATAATTGCCGGTTTCGTTCGTCCCCGTAGAAATGCTCGTCTTTCGCGGCATTCCAGAGAGCGCCCATACGCCCTGCGTGCTCACGATCGGCAACTTCGACGGCGTGCATCGCGGTCACCAGGTATTGCTCTCGCTGCTCGCCGCCCATGCCGGGAACCTCGGGATTCCGGGCACGGTGATGACCTTCGAACCCCATCCGCGCGAGTATTTCTCCCCCACCTCGGCGCCCGCACGCCTGACCTCGCTGCGCGAGAAGCTCGCCCTGCTCGAAGCGAACGGGGTCGAGCGCGTCCATGTGTGCCGCTTCGACGAACGCATGGCACACCTCACGGCAGAGCGATTCATCGACCGCATCCTGGTGCACGGACTGGCGACGCGCCACCTCATCGTGGGCGACGACTTCCGCTTCGGCAAGGGGCGCAGCGGCGACTTCGCCCTGTTGCGGCTCGCGGGAGCCGAGCGCGGCTTCGCGGTCGAGGCCATGCAGACCGTTGAGATCGATGGCGAGCGGGTGTCGAGTTCGGCCATTCGCCGCGCGCTGCAGCACGGCGACCTCGACCATGCCGCGCGGCTGCTCGGGCGCAACTACGCGATCGCGGGGCGGGTGCTGCACGGGGATGCGCGCGGGCGCTCGATCGGATTCCCGACCGCCAACATCCAGTTGCGACGCAACCGGCTGCCGATGACCGGCGTGTTCGCGGTCGAGGTCTCCGGCATCGGCCGCGCCCTGCGGCCGGGCGTGGCGAACCTCGGCGTGCGCCCCACCGTGGACAGCACCGCGCGCCCGAGCCTCGAAGTGCATCTGCTCGATTTCGAGGCCGATCTTTACTGCGCGCACCTGAGCGTCGGATTTCTCCGCAAGCTGCGCGAGCAGGCGAAGTTCGACAGTCTCGCCGCGCTCTCCGCGCAGATCGGGCGCGACGTCGAGGCCGCCCGCGCGTTCTTCGCCGAGCGCGCCATCTCTGCCGCGTGCGCCGCCGCACCCGTCTGAGTTCCACCCGAAACGCCGATTGGTTTGACCGCCGATGACCGACTACCGCAAGACGCTCAATCTCCCCGATACGCCCTTCCCCATGCGCGGGAATCTCGCCCGGCGCGAGCCCGGCTGGCTGGGCGAGTGGCAGGCGAACGATCTGTACGGCCGCATCCGCCGCGCTGCGGCGGGCCGGCCCAAATTCATCCTGCATGACGGACCGCCCTATGCCAACGGCGACATCCACATCGGCCATGCGGTCAACAAGATTCTCAAGGACATCATCGTCCGCTCCAAGACCCTGGCCGGCTACGACGCGCCCTACGTACCGGGATGGGATTGTCACGGGTTGCCGATCGAGCACCAGATCGAGAAGCTCCACGGCAAGCATCTGCCCGCAGACCGAGCCCGCGCGCTGTGCCGGACATTCGCCACGGAGCAGGTCGAGCGCCAGAAGCGGGATTTCGTTCGCCTGGGCGTGCTCGGCGACTGGGAGCGCCCCTACCTCACCATGGCTTACGGAAACGAGGCCGACGAGATCCGGGCGCTGGGAACCATCTACCGGAGCGGGCTGCTGTTCAAGGGGCTGAAGCCCGTCAACTGGTGCTTCGAGTGCGGCTCCGCGCTGGCCGAGGCCGAGGTGGAATACCAGGATCGGGAATCGCCCGCGATCGATGTCGGTTTTCCGCTCGCGGATGCGCAGCGCCCGAGGCTCGCCCGCGCCTTCGGGCTCGACCGGCTGCCGGAAGGTCCCGTGTTCGCGGTGATCTGGACGACGACGCCGTGGACGATTCCGGCCAATCAGGCGCTCAATCTGCATCCCGAGTACACCTACGAGCTGGTGCAGACCTCGCGCGGGCTGCTGGTGCTCGCGGCCGAGCTGCGCGGGCAGGCGCTCGCCCGCTACGCGCTCGAGGGCACGGTGCTGGCAGCCTGCCGGGGCGCGGCGCTCGCGGGGTTGCCCTTCCGGCATCCGTTCTACGATCGCGACGCACCCGTGCTGCTCGCCGACTACGTGGCGCTGGACGCGGGCACCGGCCTCGTACACAGCGCGCCCGCCTACGGCGTCGAGGACTTCGAATCGTGCAAGCGCCACGGCATGCGCAACGAGGAGATCCTGAACCCGGTGCGCGGTGACGGGAGCTTCGCGCCGGATCTGCCTTTCTTCGGGGGCATGAACGTCTGGAAGGCGAATCCCGCCGTGATCGAAAAGATCCGCGAGACCGGCTGCCTGTTCGCGGCCGGCACGATCACTCACAGCTACATGCATTGCTGGCGCCACAAGACGCCGGTCATCTATCGCGCGACGATCCAGTGGTTCATCGGCATGGACCGGCTGCCGGGCCGCGAAGGGTCCACGCTGCGCGACACCGCACTGGCGGCGGTGGAGGCGACCCGCTTCTACCCGGACTGGGGGCAGGCGCGTCTGCACGCGATGATCGCGAACCGGCCGGACTGGTGCGTGTCGCGGCAGAGGAACTGGGGCGTACCCATCCCCTTCTTCCTCCATCGCGAGACCGGCGAGCCGCATCCGCGCACCCCGGAGCTGGTCGAGGAAGTCGCGCGGCGTGTGGAGCGCGAGGGCATCGAGGCCTGGTTCCGGCTCGAGCCGGCCGAACTGCTGGGCGAGGAAGCCGCGCAATACGAAAAGATGCGCGACACCCTGGATGTGTGGTTCGACTCGGGCAGCACGCACTGGACGGTGCTGCGCGGCAGCCACGCCGCGCAGACCTCCTGGCCCGCGGATCTGTACCTCGAAGGCTCCGACCAGCACCGCGGCTGGTTCCACTCTTCACTGCTGGTCGGCTGCGCGCTCGATGGCCGCGCGCCCTACCGGGCGCTGCTCACGCACGGCTTCGTCGTCGATGGCGAGGGGCGCAAGATGAGCAAGTCGCGCGGCAACGTGGTCGCGCCGCAGAAGGTCTGCGACACGCTGGGTGCCGAGATCCTGCGCCTATGGGTGGCGGCGACCGACTATTCGGGCGAGCTGTCGATCTCCGACGAGATCCTCAAGCGCGTGGTCGAGGGCTACCGGCGCATCCGCAACACCGTACGCTTCCTGCTCGCCAACACCGCGGACTTCGATCCCGCCCGCAACGGCCTGCCGGTCGCGCGCTGGCTCGAGATCGACCGCTATGCACTCGCCCTGACGCGCAGGATGCAGGCGCAAGTCTGCGCCGCCTACGAATGCTTCGAGTTCCACCGGGCGGTGCAGGCATTGCAGAATTTCTGCTCCGAGGATCTGGGTGCCTTCTATCTGGACATCCTCAAGGACCGTCTCTACACCGCGGCGGCGGACTCGCCAGCACGCCGCTCGGCGCAAAACGCGCTTGCCCACATCCTGGAGTCGCTCGTGCGGCTGCTGGCCCCCATCCTCAGCTTCACCGCGGAGGAGATCTGGCGTCTCATCCACCCAGGCGATTCCGTCATGCTGCACCTCTGGCACGAACTGCCCGGCGCGGAAGGCGACGAGACGGCGCTCGTCGAGCGCTGGGAGCGCCTGCGCGAGATCCGTTCGCAGGTCCAGCGGGAACTCGAAGCGCTGCGTATCGAGGGAACGATCGGCTCCTCGCTCGCCGCCGAGGTCGACCTCCATGCGAGCGGCGAGAGACATGAGCTGCTCGCCTCGCTCGGGAATGACCTGCGCTTCGTGCTCATCACCTCGCGCGCGGACATCCACCGGGTTGCCGATGCCTCGGCCGAACGCATCGAGGCGCGCGCCAGCCCACACGCAAAGTGTGCGCGCTGCTGGCACTATCGCGGGGATGTCGGTGCCGACCCGAAGCATCCCGAGCTGTGCGGCCGCTGCGTCGCCAACCTGTTTGGCGCCGGCGAAGCGCGGCGCCACGCCTGAATGCCGCGCCTCGCAGGCTGGTTCGGCCTGAGCGCGGTGGTGGTCGTGCTCGACCAGATCAGCAAGACGTGGATCGCCGGGCGCATCGAAGCGGGCACAGCCATCCGCCTGGGTGCGTACCTCGATCTGGTGCATGTCTACAACCCTGGCGCAGCGTTCAGCTTCCTCTCAGATGCCTCGGGCTGGCAGCGATGGCTGTTCGTCGCACTGGCGGGCGCGATCTCGATCTGGCTGATCGCGCTGATCGGCCGCCATCGCGCGGAAACCGCTGCGCCGCTCGCGTTCGCGCTGATCCTGGGAGGCGCGATCGGCAACCTGATCGACCGGCTGATGCACGGCGCGGTGCTCGATTTTCTCTATTTCCACGTCGGGACCTGGGGCTGGCCCGCGTTCAACGTGGCAGACTCCGCGATCAGCGCCGGCGTCGTGCTGATCCTGCTCGTGCGCGCCAGGCGCCGCACGGCCGGCTGAACCGCGAAGGACATCCCATGAGCGGCACGATCGGCCCCGACAGCCTCGTCACCCTCCACTACCGGATCGCGCTCCCCGACGGTACCGAACTCATCTCGACCTTCGACACCACCCCGGCCACGCTCCGGCTCGGCAATGGCGAACTCGCCCCGACGCTCGAGCGGCTCCTGATCGGCCTGGCGGCCGGCGCGCGCGGCGTGTTCGCGCTCGAACCCGGGAACGCCTTCGGCCAGCGCGATCCCGCGCTGATGGAACGGCGCCTGCGGGCCGAACTGCCGCAGCACGAGATGATCGAAGAAACCGCCCTGATCGAATTCGAGGCGCCGGACGGCAGCAGGCACACCGGGATGGTGCGCGAGCTCACCGCGGAGAGCGCGCTGATCGATTTCAACCATCCGCTCGCCGGCAAGGCGATCCGGTTCGAAGTGGAGATCGTCGGGATCCTGTGATGGAAATCGTGCTCGCCAATCCCCGCGGCTTCTGCGCCGGCGTCGAGCGCGCCATCGCCATCGTCGAGCGCGCCCTCGATCGCTACGGCGCGCCGATCTACGTGCGCCACGAGGTCGTGCACAACCGCGCGGTCGTCGAAGGGCTGCGCCGCAAGGGAGCGGTGTTCGTGGAGAGCCTCGCCGAAGTGCCGGATCGGGCAACCGTCGTCTTCAGCGCCCATGGCGTGCCGCCGGCGGTCAAGCGCGAAGCCGAGGCGCGCGGACTGCGCGTGTTCGATGCCACCTGCCCGCTGGTGACAAAGGTCCATGCCGAGGTCGCCCGCAGCCACGCCGCGGGCTACGCGATCGTCATGATCGGCCATCGCGGTCACCCCGAGGTCGAGGGCACGATGGGACAGATCGAAGGCGGCGCCTTCCTGGTCGAAAAGCCGGAGGACGTGGCGCGCCTGCCCATTCCGGCCGGGAAGCCCGTGGCCTACGTCACCCAGACCACGCTCTCGGTCGATGACGCGGCCGCGGTCGTCGCCGCGCTCGGTGAGCGTTTCCCGGCCATCGCCGGACCGAAGCGCGACGACATCTGCTATGCGACGCAGAACCGCCAGGATGCGGTCAAGCGTCTGGCCGATCGCTGCGACGCCGTGATCGTGGTCGGTTCCGCCAACAGTTCGAATTCCAACCGGCTGCGCGAGGTGGCGGAAAAGCGCGGCGCGCGCGCCTGGCTGGTGGACGATGCAGCCGCGATCGACCCGGACTGGCTCGCCGGCTGCGAGCGGATCGGGGTGAGCGCGGGCGCCTCGGCTCCCGAACAACTGGTGCACGCGGTCGTCGATCGGCTGCGCGCACTGGGCGCGAGCGGCCCGGTCCAGATGGAAGGCATCCGCGAGACGGTGAGCTTCCCGCTGCCGAAAGCCCTGTGAGCCGGGTGTCTCACCCCCGCGCCGCGCAGGGTGAGGAAGCTGTAAGGCAATCCGACATCCGGCGGATCGAGCCGGATGTTACGGACGCGAACAAGCCGCCGTGGTCGAGCCGCGGCGGCCCGAACCCCGCTTGCGCGGGTCCTACTTCCTGCGGTTGCGGACGATGCCCAGCCCCGCCAGGCCCGCCACCGCCAGCAGCGCCAGCGTTCCCGGCTCGGGAATGGTGCCTCCGGGACCGCCGACCGTATCAGCGAGGGCCGAGCCCACGCCAGCCAGCAGCACGAGCAGCCCGGTCATGAAATTCCGCATATTGACCTCCGCTTCAAACGGCGACTGGCCGATCCAGAAGCCTGTGCACCACAAAGCAAGATCGGTGCCTCATGCGCCAACGAATTCATATCCATGAACAATGTTTCCAGACGCAGCACCAGAGTCCCGCCAGCGTAAGATAATCCGACGCCGGGAAAGGAGGTCACCGCTTCGCGAGGGTTTCCTCCTGCCTTTGCAGCTTGATCATCGCGGACACGCAGTGACTCGTGAAATCGACCCGGGTGCGCAGTTCGAACCTTCCGGCGAGGAAGCTGCCGGCGAACTCTCGTGCGCGCGGCGCGCTCACTCGGGCGGCCGCGAATGCAAACTCCTGCTGGCCCGGCCGGACTTGCAGCCTCGCCGCCTTGTCCATCTCCCGCGCGATCCATTGCCTTGCGCGCCCGGCCGTTTCGCCGCCCCCCCGTCCTCCCGAGGCCAGCGCGGTCACCGCGTCGGCGACCCCTTCGACCAGCGCGCAGTGATTGTCTCCGTCCGGTCCCCGCCTGCGGTCCAGGAATGCGCTGGTCTGGCGCTCGATGAATTCCAGGAACCTGGCGTCCTTCGTGTCCGCATAGCGCACCGCAGCCGCCATCGCACCCCAGTGATAGAAGTCGATCGTGGTGTCGCTCGTGTAGAGATCGATCAGGGTCTGGTCCAGATCGAGAAGCATCTCGCGTACGCGCTGGTCCCCGGGAAACAGACGATGGTAATGGGCCAGCGCCAGCCACCCCTGCCCGTCTGCATAAGGCGTCGGATCGATGGAAGTCGGGAGCACGCGAAACCCCTTGCCGGGGATCCGCAATACCATGAGGCCTTCCAGCCATGCCCGCCGCAGGTCGGAAAAGCTCGTATCCGCGGATGCCTGCGAATAGCGCAGTTCGGTCAGCAACGCGAGGGCAACGGCCCCGCTGTACGCCTTGCCGTGATCGCTCGTGGGCGACAGCACTTTCCCCGGGCCCTGCCCGTCGAAGGCGAGGCCGAGACGTTCGAGCGCGCTCCGGATCCTGGTTCTGCCCGCCGGCACGGACAGGATGCGCGTGGCCTCCACGGCGCGTTGCAGGCGGCTCTTGCCGATCGGCAGGGAGTGCGCGCGGAAAGCCGCCAGCAAGCTGCGGACCGCCTGTGCGGCGCGGGCATCATGCGATCCGGAATAGTAGTCTGCGAGCACCGCGGCCGTGCTGACCTGTCGCGCCAGATGGGCGGTCGTCATACGGTCGGCTTCGAGTTCCCTGTCCTCGAGGAAGTCGAAGCCGTAGGGCAGGAATCCGGACGGCTTCTGGACGGCGATCCAGTGCTCCACGGCGAGGCGCACGGCCTGCGAATGGTCGGCAGCGGCGCTCGCCG
>Ga0210044_10001420_pt1 | contig 36358 bp, 30 predicted proteins | sample CryGey13umfilter_2_FD_183959 | JGI IMG/M metagenome (GOLD analysis project Ga0210044, IMG submission 183959) | Groundwater microbial communities from aquifer in Utah, USA - Crystal Geyser 4/9/14 3 um filter (SPAdes) (version 2) | ecosystem: Environmental > Aquatic > Deep subsurface >...
GTCATTACGTTCTTTATACAATTGAAATTAATAACATTGGCTTCTTACACAGCCTTAGAAGAATCGAATACATGCTTATCTTTTTTGTTGCTTACACAACAATAAAATCGAAAAAAGATCTTTATTTTTATTTGAAAATCTTAACTAGCGTACTTGCATTTGTATCAATATATAGTTTTGGACAGAAATTTTTAGGCTGGCCTGCAGTACAGACAATGAACCCTGAGTATGCCAAAGGCTATATCTTAGTTCTAGATTCGTGGTCTCGTGTTTCCTCAACTTTTGCAGGACATTATGATTTTTCAGCTTATCTTCTTTTATTAATGCCGGTTATCATCGGCCTTTATCTCGCAACAAAAAAACGTATCTACTTTGTCGTATTTACCCTAGCTTTAGCAGCTCTTGTTCTGGCAGCCTCTAGAGCATCATTTCTCGCATTCCTAATTACTTTGACTTTGTTTTTGCCTTATGTAAGAAAATTTAAATTGTATATTTTAATTATTGTAATGACGGCAATACTTACTCCACTTTCAGACAACCTTGCCAACAGACTTACACGAACCTTCCAACCAACAAAAGTTTTTGTAGATATTGATACCGGACAGACTCTTGTGGCACGCGATATGCAGCCTGACGAGCTACCTCCAGGAGATTTCGGTTCAAAGTCATCAGTCATTCCCCCTTCTTCAACTGTAATAATTGATCCGGAAACAAAAATTGCTGCACGAAAAGCAATCCGAGAAAATCTTATTGAGGAAGCCAAAACAACAGGAAAAGTTTATACTGCAGAAGAACTTGAATTTGAAATAACAAGATTGTTTAATCGACAAGTAACAGTTGTGAAATATCTCCCCGACATCTCAATTTCGACACGACTCCAGGTTTCATGGCCTCGAGCAATTGCAGCGTTCCTCTCAAATATTTGGCTCGGAACTGGCACTTCGTCTCTGGGCGAAGCGACAGATGGTGATTATTTCCGCTGGTTTGGAGAAAATGGACTTCTAGGAACTATTCCGTTTTTAACAATATTGTTTGTTATATTAAGGAGAACTTGGCTCGTTGCTCAATCTACAACTAAGAAATATAAATATATATTTTATGGCTTTGCATTTGGATTTATTGGACTATTCATTAACGCAGGCTATATTGATCTTTTTGAAGCTTCAAAACTTGCATATACTTTTTGGTGTTTGGCAGGAATATTCTTTGCTGCTTCACCTTTTTTTATGAAAAAAGTAAAGACATCTGAACTAAAAATATCCTAAATAACTCGAATGAAAAAACTTGACACCATCTTCCTTAGCGTTATTTTAATAATTGCGTTTATACTGCGAATGTATAATGTTGGTACTCCTTTGGCAGACCTTCACTCTTGGAGACAGGCAGACACAGCCGCTGTAGCTCGAAATTTTTCAAGACACGGAATTAATCTATTGAAACCACAGTATGATGACGTTTCGTCAATTCAATCAGGTCTTGAAAACCCAGAAGGTCTTCGAATGGTTGAGTTCCCTATTTATAATGCGATAATAGCTGTATTTCACAGGTATTTACCAATAACAACAATTACGGTTTACGGGAGAGTGATCTCTTCGATTTTTTCACTTTTTACAATCTCTGTAATCTATTATCTTGCGCTACATGAGAAAAATCGTCTTGCGGCTATTGCCGCTTCAACTATTTATGCTGTATTTCCTTTTTTTGTTTTCTTTTCTAGATTAGTCCTTCCAGAGACAACGGCAGTTGCATTTATGATGCTGTCTCTATTTTTCTTATATATTGGAACAAAAAAGAAACAGATTCAAGTTGTACCTATGATACTAAGTGCCATTTTTCTAGCTCTTTCTCTTCTCACAAAACCAACAACGATTTTTTACGGACTGGCAATTGGATTTCTATTTATTGACAATTTACGCTTCCAGTTGATGAAAAACTGGAAACCTTATTTATTTGCAATACTGACTTTGGCTCCTTTCATCTGGTGGAGATGGTACATACTATATTTTCCAGAAGCTATCCCATCAAACAGTTGGCTCCTAACACATGTTAATACATTTGAAGGAAGTAAAGAAATTTTTTTTAGACCAGCCTTTTTCCGATGGGTATTTATGGAAAGAATCGGAATAGCAATTTTGGGAATTTACGGAGTATTTTTCTTGATAATGGGCCTCATAATTAAAACAAAAAGACAATTTATTCCAAGCATTGCAGCCTCTGCTTTTATTTACTTAATGACTTTTCAAGGAGGAAATGTTCAACACGAATATTATCAAACGATCATTTTGCCAGCCATTGCACTGATTTGCGGAATTGGAATAGCTGGAATAGTCGAGCTCCCATCCAAATTTATTAAAAAAACTTTTCTTTATCCTACGATCTTAATTATTTTTATTTTAAGTATCGCCTTCTCATACTACAGAGTAAAGGACTACTATTATTATCCAAAAGATTTGCCACAAGTATCTGAACTCATAAAAACATTCACACAACCTGAGGACAAAATAGTAACTGATCGAAGTGGCGACACGACGTTGCTTTATCTTGCAGATCGAAAAGGAGCTCCTGGGGTTTACAAAGATTTAAATGAATTAAAAGAGCTTGGCTATACCTACTTCGTAACTTCAAATAGTGGAATGAAGGACCGACTAAAAAGAGAGAATTATGTCGTGTTGGTAGAAAATGAGATCTATATGATTGTAAAACTTTAAATACTAAATCCTGATGAAAATCCTCATGCTCACGCCTTATTTGCCCTACCCTCCAGCCTCAGGTGGACAAATTAGAACTTTATATTTGCTAAAATATCTTTCTAAAAATCACTCAATAACTCTTGTTTCCCTCTATAAAGATGAAAAAGAAAGGCCCTATGCAAAACATTTACTTTCATACTGTGACGAAATACATCTTTGTAAACGGGCCAAGAATCCATGGAAAATCGAGAATATTTTCAAATCAGTTTTCTCAGATCAACCTTTTCTAATCGTTCGTAATTACTCCGAAGAAGCACGAAACAAAATTGACGAGTTGTTATCAACTAAAAAATTTGATGTAATACACGCAGAAACGTTTTACATCATGCCGCATATTCCAAAGACCGATACCCCAATATTACTAGTGGAACAAACAATTGAGTATAAAGTTTACCAACACTTTATTTCATCTTTAAACCCTATTCTTCGAGCGTTTTTACATATCGATATTGTAAAACTAATTCGCTGGGAAAAATTTTACTGGCAAAAGGCTGATCTTGTCGCAACGGTATCTGAATCTGATAAACTAGAAATTCAACAAATTGTTCCATCAATTGAGCCTGCCGTGATCCCAAATGGCGCAGGAGATGAGATGTATGTAGATAAATTTCCAATTAAAAATCAGGCTAATCCTAAATTACTTTTCTTAGGAAACTTTTTTTGGCTTCAAAATGTTGAGGCTGCGCACTATCTTATTGAGAAAATATACCCTGTTTTGAAAAAAAGAGTTCCAAATATTGAACTGATTGTCGCAGGTCAAAACGCAGGTGGGAAACTCACTCATCATGATAAAGATATTAAAATTGTTGATATTGATCCTGGAGATGGAAAAACGGTCATGAAACTGTACCATTCAGCAACTCTATTTATTGCGCCTATTTTCGGACCAGGTGGAACTCGTTTAAAAATTCTTGCAAGTATGGCATCTGGCCTTCCCGTGGTTGCGACTCACATCGGCGTTGAAGGTCTTGGAGTAATTGAAGGAAAACACGCACTTACTGCTCAAACTCCTGATCAATTTGTAGATCAGATTATAAAGATTTTAGCTGACGACTCCCTGTATAAAAGTATTCAAAAAGAAGCGTTTATTCTAGTGAAGGAAAAATTTAGCTGGAAGTCAATTTCAAAAAAAATTGAAGGTGTTTATAAAGACTGCATAAAAATTTAATTGAGATGAAAATTATGAATATTGGTATCGACATCTCGCAAATCGTTTATCAAGGATCAGGGGTTTCACGTTTTACAAAAGGCCTTATAAATTCAATACTCCAACATGATAAGACAAATAAATGGACCTTTTTTTTCAGTGGATTACGAAGACGAATTGATTCAATTCTTATTGAAAAAATAAAAGACAAAGGCTTTTCGATAATTCAATATCCATTTCCACTCTCTCTTTTGTCTTTTCTCGTTAACGATATGAGAAACACCACAAAATTTTTAACTGAAAATTCCCCAAACTTTAAAAAACTGGATTGGTTTATTACATCTGATTGGATCGAGCCACCTATGCCTTGTAAAAAGGCGACGATAATCCACGATCTTGTTTTTCGAGTATATCCGGATACTGTTGATAAAACTATAGTTGCAGCTCAAGCAAATAGACTCATTCACGTAGAGCGCGAATCTGAACTGATATTTACAGATTCGCGCTCTACAGCAACTGATTTGATGACAATGTATGATATTGATAAAAATCGAGTCGTAGTAAATTATCCGGGAGTTTCAAAAAATGAACAACTTACTTCCTTATCAACACTAGACAAGTTTTGGATTAAAAAACCGTATATTTTATCAGTTGGAAAAATTGAACCTAGAAAAAACATTCCAAGACTGATCAAGGCTTATAAGCTAGCATTTGGAAAATCAAAAGATAAGCCCGCTCTAGTAATAGTTGGACCATATGGTTGGGGAGAACTTGCAGAATCTGATGATCCAAAAATCATAATCACAGGATTCGTTACCGATCGAGATCTTGTCGCACTATATAGAAATGCAAAATTTTTTATTTACCCATCGCTTTATGAAGGGTTTGGTTATCCAATTATTGAGGCAATGCATTATGGATGCCCTGTTGCAGCCAGCAGCACTTCATCACTTTCTGAAATCGGTGGAAAAGCAGTTTATACTTTTAATCCTACAAGTACTGAGGATATTTCAAAGACTTTGATTAACATGAATCAAGATTCAGCACTTAGGAGAAAATTGAGTACAATTGGGATTGATCACGCACAGTCGTTTTCTTGGAAAAAATATTATCAAACTTTGATAAGGTCTTTGAACGATTCAAGTTCAAATTAAATTTACTAAATAAAATAATGCATATTGCAATTGATGGAAACGAAGCTAATGTCAATAACCTTGTAGGGGTGTCAGTATACACACTAAGTTTGCTCAAATATTTTGAAAAAGTAGCTTCAGAAAAGATTAAATTTACCGTCTTTTTGAGAAATTACCCCAACTCGGACATGCCTGAAGAAAATGAATTTTTTCAGTACGAAGTAATACCTGCTAAAATACTTTGGTCACAGATATTCCTTCCGTTTAATCTAATGAATAGGAGAGATATTGATGTTTTTTTCTCCCCAGCTCATTACAGTCCACGATTTATGAAGCAACCTTTGGTCGTGACTATCCATGATTTATCCTATAAATACTTTCCAAACGAATTTTTGAAAAAAGACTTATATAAGCTTGAAAGCTGGAGTAAACGTTCGATTATGAAGGCAAAAAAAGTAATTGCAGTATCCAAAACTACAAAAAAAGATGTTATACGCCATTACGGATTGAGTGATGAAAAAATAAAAGTTATATATAACGGATTTTTAACAAATAAAACACCAAAAGATAGTATTGAACTGATAAAGAAGAAGTTCTTCCTGAAAAAAAATGAGTATTTGTTACACGTAGGAACAATTCAACCACGAAAAAATATAATCAAATTAATTCGCGCATTTGAAAAATTCTACAAAAATCATTCAAACTTCAAGCTCGTTCTCGTAGGAAAGAAGGGCTGGCTTTATGAAAAAGTTTTTGATGAAGTAAAATCATTAAACCTCGAGTCATCTATAATTTTTACTGGATATGTAACTGAAGATGTTAAGAGTTCATTGTACTCAAATGCATACTGTTTAGTATTCCCCTCACTTTATGAAGGCTTTGGCATACCGATTCTTGAGGCAATGTCGCATCTCTGCCCAGTAGTTGCCTCACACTCTTCCAGTCTGCCAGAAGTCGGAGGAGATTCATGTTTATATTTTGACCCAAATGATGAAAATGATCTAAATTCAAAGCTTGAAAAACTATTTCAAGATAAGGATTTATACAAAGCTTTGATTACGAATGGCAATAATAGAGTTAAGAATTTTTCATGGGAAAAATGTGCTAAAGAAACCCTTGAAGTTATTACGTCAGTCGTCAATTCACCAATATGAGATATCAACAACTACCTGACACATTTGACGTCAGTAAGTTTAATTCATGTGCTCACCACCCTCTCCAATCTTGGGAATGGGGCACAGCTCGGCAGAAAACAGGTGTAAAAGTAGTTAGAATTGGACAGTTTCAGGACAACAATTTATTTGCGGTCTTCACATTGTCTATTCACCAGCTGCCATTGTTGCCGTATTTTATTGGGTATATTCCCCGTTCCGTGTCGCCGACTAAAGAACTGATCAAATTTCTAAATGTTTATGGAAGAAAAAACAATCTAATTTTTATCAAGTTTGAACCGTATGAGACTGATAAAAATAAATTTAAAATTGAAAATTATAAAGCTTCTCCTCATCCACTTTTTCCAAAATGGACTCAGTTACTTGATCTAACAAAATCTAAAGATGAACTTTTATCAAAGATGAAACCAAAGACTCGCTATAACATTAATTACGCAATCCGTAACGGCGTTACAGTAAAAGAACTATCTACTGATGATGGTTTTGAAATTTTTTCAGATCTATATTTTAAGACAACAAATCGTCAAAAATACTTTGGTCATACGAAAAAATATCACTCGATTATTTGGAATTCTTTAAAAAAAAATATTGCTCATATTCTTATCGCTTATCACGATGGAATACCTCTTTGTGCCTACGAATTATTTCTGTTTGGTGATCGACTTTACTATCCTTATGGTGGGTCATCAATTGAAAAACGAAACTTGATGGCTTCAAATTTACTAATGTGGGAAGCAATAAAATTTGGTAAGAAAAATAATGCAAAAGTATTTGATATGTGGGGATCTCTTCCCCCAGATTACGATCGCCAAAATTCGTGGTCTGGGTTTACGAAATTTAAGGAAGGGTATGGAACAGAATTTGTTGAATTTATCGATAGCTACGACATCGTCATCAGACCAGTTCTATACAAGCTTTATAATATAGCCTACTGGTTTAGGGAAAGATTACTTCAAAGGTAATTTATTGTTCAATAAATTTGAACAATAATACTTTACTTACTTTTCTTTTTTGATTTATCCGTCTTTGGAACAAGTGCTGCCGCGAGAACCTCATCAATATTTTTTACAAAAATAAATTTCAAATCTTCTTTAACTTTTTTAGGAATATCTACTAAATCTTTCTTATTATCTGCCGGGACGATTACGATCTTAACCTTCGCTCGATGAGCTGCAATTACTTTTTCTTTTAGTCCGCCAATCTCTGTAACTCGTCCTCGAAGTGTGATCTCCCCTGTCATAGCAACATCACGCCTTACCTTTGCTCCTGTGAATTCAGATACCATCGATGTCACAATTGAAACACCAGCGGAAGGCCCATCTTTTGGAACTGCGCCCTCTGGAACGTGCACATGGACATCGCTTTCAGCAAAAAATTCTTTTGGAAGACCGAATTTATCCCATCTAGCTCTAATATAAGTGAGCGCCGCTTGACAAGATTCTTTCATTACATCCCCTAAATTCCCAGTTAAAGTAAGATTTCCCTTACCTGGCATTCGTGCCACTTCAATAAATAGAATGTCTCCGCCAGCTTGCGTCCATGCAAGTCCTGTGGTTATACCCACTGAATCTTTCTCCTCAAGGAGAGAGTCTGAGTATTTGAATGGCCCGAGATAGTCTTGAATTTGGGTATTTGAAACATTGGTTTTGAATTTTCCTTCGGTATGATCGACAATTTTCCTAGCAATTTTTCTAAATACTGTCGCAACCTGTCGTTCAAGTTCTCGAACTCCAGCTTCACGAGTGTAGCGTCTGATAATTGCATTTAGACCATTTGGCGTTATTTTCGCAGTATTTTTTGGAATAAAATGTGCTCGAAGCTGTTTTGGAATAAGATAATTTTTTGCAATGCTAAATTTCTCATCTTCAGTGTATCCTGCAAAATGAATTATCTCTAGTCGGTCACGAAGTGCATCTGGAATTGTATCTAAAATATTTGCAGTCGTAATAAAAAATACATCTGTCAAATCATAGGGAACTTCAAGGTAATGATCTGAAAAAGAGTTGTTTTGCTCAGGATCAAGCGCCTCAAGAAGAGCTGCTGAAGGATCTCCACGGTAGTCGCTGCCTATTTTATCAATTTCGTCAAGCATAAAAACAGGATTGGTAGATCCCGCGTCCCTCATTCCTTGAATTATCCGTCCAGGCATAGAGCCAACATAAGTCCTTCTATGTCCTCTAATCTCTGCCTCATCACGAATTCCACCTAGTGAAATCTTCACAAATTTACGACCCAAAGCACGAGCTATAGACTTTCCTAGAGATGTTTTACCAACTCCAGGAGGTCCAACAAAACATAGTATTGACGGCTGAAAATCAGGAGATTTTGCTTTTGGTTTTGACTTTATCGACTCTTCTTTCAAATTTTTCAACTTCATTACTGCTAAAAACTCTGTTATTCTCTCTTTGACTTTTTTTAAGCCAAAATGATCCTCATCTAGAATCTTTTCTGCAAATTTTATGTCAATGTTTTCATTTCCTCGAGAGTTCCAAGGGATTTCAACTAACCAATCGAGATATGTCCTAACATACGACGACTCAGGATTATATGACGACATTTTTGAAAGTCTCTTAAGTTCTTTAAATGCTTTGTTGCGTACATCACTTGGCATTTCAGCATCTTTAATTTTTTTCTTATACTCATTTACTTCTTGATTGTCATTTTTTTCACCCAATTCTTCTTCAATAGTTTTCATTTTTTCACGAAGGAAAGTATCCCTCATATTTTTTTCAAACTTCTTTTGTGTTTTATCTGAAATGTTATGTTCAAGCTCTAGTACCTTTATCTCTTTATTGATTAAATCGACCTGTTTTTGGAGTCTCAACTGCAAATTGGTCTCCTCAAGGAGGGATTGACGCACATCGGTACCAATATCCAAAATCATTGCAACTTGATGGGAAAAACTTGAAGAGGATTGAATATTAAGAATATTCATCAAAAATACAAAGTCGATTGTCTTTCCAAGATTGATCGCCTTTTTTATCTGACCAGAAATATATTTTACTATTGCAAGAACTTCTTCATTCTCTTCTGTGTCATCGTGAATATCTTGTGTTTCTGCCAAAAAGAAAGGATCTTCTTGAATGTATCTCTTAATTTTTACCTTTTGGTGACCCTTGACTAGTGCATTTATCTGGTCTTTTTCACCAGTTGAAACTTTGTCAATCGTAGCAATTACCCCTACTGAGTATAAATCTTCAACTTTGGGATCCTCGGAAGCTATGTTTTTTTGCATTACTAGAACAACTTTTTTTTTAGCTCCCATTGCCGCTTCCATAGCTTTGATACTCCTTGGTCTTCCAAAAACTAGTACGTTTTCAGCGGTGGGAAATACAATTCCATCACGAATTGCTATAATGGGATATATATTTATTGGATTTGTCGAGGTTTCCATGGATTATTTTTTACGAATATTATTATTAATTTTCTAATATTAGCAGTATAGAATACTGATTGCTAAAAGTCAACTTAGCTTGCGAAATAACAAGTTTATCAGATAAATTCATTTGTGAATGAAGAAAAATCGGAAAATCTTGGTCTATCTACAAGAGGTGAATCAAGTTGTTCCAACTCTTCATGAAAAGAGGGCCTCTCAGTTTGATATAAAACTCCAATTGGGAATTTTCCAGCGTTTACCTCAAGGCTTTTCTCTACTGCTTTCCCAAGGTTTGATCGATTGTGAGAATCTTCAAGGTGATAAGTGTTTTTTAGATAATACTGATAGGTATTTATTTTATTAAATGTAACACAGGGCTGAAGAATGTTCACAAGCGAAAATCCTTTGTGATTTACTGCTTTTTTAATTACATCAATCGTTGTTCTCGCATCTCCAGCAAAACTTTGCGAAACAAATGTTGCCCCTTGGGTTAAGGCAAGCGCGAGTGGATTAACTGGGACTTCAATAATTCCGTGTGGTGTAGATTTTGATCTATACCCTTTTCCAGCGGTTGGAGCAACCTGACCTGTTGTGAGACCATAAACCATATTATCATGAACGATGACCGTAATATCATGATTACCCCGACAAGCATGAAGAAAGTGATTTCCACCTTCACCGTATATTCCACCATCTCCACCTATCACAATCGTTGTCATCTTATGATTTGCTATTTTCATACCAATTGCAGTCGGGATTGCTCTTCCATGTAAACCGTGCGTCGCATAACCATTCAAAAAGTCATTCATATTCCCTGAACAACCAATATCAAATGATAGAAATACCTGTGAAGGATCAAAGGCTAGTTGTTCAAGCGCTGCTTTTATACCAACTCGAATACCCCAGTCACCACAACCTGGACACCATGTTGCCGCATAGCCATCAAATTTTAATTCTGTCATAATTTCACAATAATTATTATTCAACACTCATCTCAGCTACTAGTTTATCCATTATTTCTTTTTCCTTTTTTCTAAAATCTTCTGACAACACCTTAGCTTTAATTTTCGTATCATTTTTTTCTTCCACAACTGACCGTGTATTGTCATCAACATACAACAAGATTTCTTCAGGCCAAATCGGCCGACCGTCGTATTTAAGTAATTTTTCTTTAAAAATTATTCCAGTTTGCATCCTTAGAAGCTGACCAAACTGTGCTGTTGAGTTATTTTCAACTAAGATCATTCTTTTACCAACGCATCTTGCAAAAATTTGTTGAACTAGCTCTTCTGCAAGCGGGTAAACATGAGTGAAATGGATGTATGCCGATTTTGTCTTAATCAGTTTCATTGCATCGACAATTGGCCCTTTCATTGATCCAAATGAAACAAAAACAATCTCGGCAGTATTTAAATCACCAATAATTTTTGGCAGCTCAAAATGATTTTTAAGATATGTAGTATTTTTTTTTGATCTTTTATCAACCTGCTTAACTCGTTCTTTCAAATCTTCCGTGGTATGTGAATCTTCAATGTGCTCGTAGGAATTCGCTTGATAATATGTCCCTTTTTTTCCTGGAATTAACATCGGAGACACTCCGTCTTTTGTATCCAAATATCGAAGATAAGGAGTCTCTTTAGTATCGTTCACAATCTTTCCTCTATCAATTTTATGCTTTTCAAGCGCTGCATCTTCAAGTTTTTTTGACAGTGAAGAATGAGATTCTGAAAGAAATTTATCTGTGATTAAGATAACTGGAGTTTGGTAAATATCAGCAAGATCAAACGCTTTCAAAGTAAGTGCAATCATCTCTTCAGGATCTCCTGGAGTAAGAACGATTTTCGGAAACTCACCATGACCCGCATGAACAGCAAAAAGAAGATCTCCTTGTTCAGTCCAGGTCGGCATCCCAGTAGCTGGTCCAGATCGCATTGCAAGAAGAACAACAAGCGGGATTTCAGCAATTCCTGCATAAGAAAGACCTTCAACCATGAGTGCAAATCCACCCCCAGAGGAGCCGACAGAAGAACGAACGCCGGCGTAAGATGCTCCTAAGGCTGTATTTACTGCAGAGATTTCATCTTCAATATGTCTGACGACCATCTTATTTTTGTACTGCCAACTTGCTAGAATACTTAGAACCGTCGAAGCTGGTGTCATTGGATAAGCTGCATAATATCTACAATCCGCGACCATGGCACCAAGCGCAAACGCCTCATTTCCAGTGATGACCATCTGAGGATCGATAATATCTTTCTTTTTAAGAATTGATAATGGCTTTATGTTGTTTTTTAAAGCCTCATCATAGCCTATCTTTGCCAATTTAAGATTAAAGTTGACGACTTCTTTTCCCTTTCTATCAAATTGTTGATGAAGTATCTCCTCAAATATCGAAAGGTCACCGCCAAGAATCCCAATGCTAGCGCCCACAGCAATAGTATTCATCATCATTTGATCTATTTTTTCATCTCTTTTGATTTTGCCAAAAGTAATGGGAATTTTGATTCCAATTTCTGGCACAAATACATGAGGGTCATAAATCAACATACTTTTATCAGTCAATCTATCGCTATGCAATTTGTAAGTATCATTATTTAAACAAACAAGCAGATCAATTTCCCACTTTGGTGATTTAACAACTTCATCTGAGACTAAAACTTCGTAGGTATTATGTCCACCACGTATGAGAGACGGATACTCTGTATAGTCGAAAATTAAGTAGCCAGAACGTGTTGCAATCTTTGCAAATGCCAATCCCGAGGTCATAATTCCGAAACCTGCCTCACCACCGATTTTCCAATTAAACTGCATGAGTTTATATTACATCGAAAACAATATGTCAAGCAAGTTCATTTTCTGTAAATATCAATCTTTTACGGAAAAATTTGATTTCCGGCAGTATCTTCAATGATAATAGCCGCTGTCGGACAACCTCGAGCTGCGTCAATAATAGATTCATCAGGATCACTCTCTGCTGTGTCAAGAATAATCGCCTTTGCTTCAGAATCCATAATGAAAGTATTTGGTGCAATTGCAACACAGGTTGCCGCACCAATACATAAATCTCGATCTACATGAAATTTAAGATTACGAACAATTACTGGACCTGAAGGATTTACAGGATCTTTTAATTTTTGATCTGACATAAATATTACTATTTAAACTATTAATTACTAATTGATCTAATTGTTCTAATTTCTAACTAAATTCATAAGACCTTCCCATCCAAGAAGTGCACATTTTATTCTTGCAGGAGTCAACTTTATCTTTAATAATCCTAACATATCATCCCGATTAAAGTCTAGAATTTTTTTTATCTTTTTACCTTTTGCATACTCTGTTAGAAGTGATGCAGACGCAATCGATATAGCACAACCCTCTCCACTGAATCTTATGTTTTCAATTACACCATTTGTCTCTTGAATTTCCATTTTCAACTTGTCGCCACAAAGAGGATTGTTCACCTCAATTGATTTGTCTGCAGAGATCAAAACACCATAATTCCTGGGGTTTCTGTAATGATCCATTATTAAATCTTCGTAAATACTCATCTGTTATTTCTTAAGAATTTTAACTGCTCTCTGCAAGCTTATAGCTAATTTGTCGACGTCAGTGGGTGTGTTATAGATATAAAACGATGCTCTTGTTGACGCTGGAATATTTAGGCATGTGTGAAGTGGCATAGCGCAGTGGTGACCAGCTCGAACAGCTAATTGTTCCTCATCACAAATTTGGGCAATATCATGAGGATGAACTCCATTAATTGTGAATGAAATGATACCTGACCTATTTAGATCAGCTTTTGGTCCCAATATTCGAATTTTCTCCCCGAAAGCTTTGTCCAATTTAGCAATTGCAAGATTTGCCAATTTGTTTTCATGAATTTTAATGTTTTCAATTCCAATGTTTTTAATGTATCGTATAGCAGCCTTTAACCCAATTACTCCGGCAATATTTGGAGTCCCAGCTTCAAACCGATGTGGAGGTTCTGCAAAAGTTGTTTTTTCCAAAGATACAATATCGATCATATCCCCTCCATACTGATAAGGGTCCATTTTCTTTAATAAATTAGCTTTGCCCCAAAGGACCCCAACTCCTGTCGGCCCAAACATTTTATGAGAAGAAAATACTAGAAAGTCACATCCGAGATTCTTAACGTCGACTAACATATGAGGAACGGCTTGGGCCGCATCAACAACAATGATGATGTTGGGATTCATTTTTCTTGCAGCTTGACTAATTTCCTTAATGGGATTGATTGTCCCAAGAACATTTGAGACGAGAGTAAGAGCTAAAATCTTGGTTTTTTTTGTGACAATATCCGATAAATCAACTTTTGATTTATCATCCATAATCCGTAATTCATAATTCTCAATATTTATAACCTTAAAATCAGCACCTTTTGAAAAGGCCAGTTGTTGCCACGGCACGAAGTTCGAATGATGCTCCATGATCGATGTAACAATTTCATCTCCACTTTCAATAATGTCTTGACCAACTGTCGATGCAATTAAATTTATACTTTCGGTAGAATTTCTCGTAAAGACAATCTCAGAAGGTGAGTCCGCACCGATAAAAGTAGCCACAACACTTCTCGTCTCTTCATATTCCAAAGATGCAAGTTCTGAAATTTGGTAAATTCCTCTATGTATATTGGCAGAGTATTGATTGTAATACTCTGTTATCTTTTCAACAACAACCCTCGGTTTCAAAGAAGTAGCACCAGAATCTAAGTAAACGAGATTTGGGTGTTGATTATAAATCGGAAAATCTTTCTTAATTTTTTTTGGATCAAACATAAATAACATTTTAAAAGACTACGGCTTAAAAGTTGGCACTCTTTCAATAACTTTTTGATAAATTTCATCAGAAAATCCATCAACAAGCATTTTTGAAGCTACTTTTCGAGATAATCCTCTAGACTGAGCATATAAAATTTGATCCGTACTCAACTTTCCAGTCGTTGAACCATGAGTGCAAAACACGTCATCAGCTAAAATTTCAAGATATGGGCGGGAATCAACATAGACGCCTTTTGAGAGAATGAGATTTTGATTTTTTTGATATGCATGTGATTGCTGAGCTTCCTTTTCCAACCGAATTAGACCCTGATAGATAAATTTTGACTCATCCTCAAAAACTCCTTTAATTAATAGATCTGAAAATGATCCCGGAGCTTTATGTTGTTGGATAGTCTCAATATTGAACTTGTCTGAACCTTTCCCTGTAAATAATCCATAAATATATAGTTCAATTTCGGGTGCAGTTATTTCAAACGTCAGCTTACCTGAAATATTATGAAAAAACACCACATAAGTCTCCCCCTTTTTGTCAAAAGTCATGTGATCTTTTTCTTGTTTGTTTAAGTTTATGAATTTCATCCGACGCTCCCCTCCATCTCAAGCCTTATCAATCTGTTTAACTCAACCGTGTATTCCAAAGGTATTTCTTTTGTTACAGGCTCCATAAATCCCAATACTAAAGCGCTTTCAGCGTCAGGCCTCGACAATCCACGCGACATGAGATAAAACAATTTTTCATCTCCAAGCTTTTCTACGGTTGCCTCATGCTGAATTTCAACTTCATTCTCTTTGATTTTCATGACCGGATAAGTATCTGAACGAGACTCCTCATCTAAAATCAATGCATCGCAAGATACATAGACTGATGAATTCGTGGCGCCAGGGGATATCTGAACAAGTCCGCGATAAGATGTCCTTCCACCTTCTTTTGAGATAGATTTTGAAACGATTCTTGATGATGTGTTTGGAGCAAAATGCAGCATCTTCGCGCCTGCGTCTTGTGTTTGGCCACGTCCAGCAAAGGCAATTGAGAGAACTTCACCGCGAGCACCTTCCCCTCGAAGATATACGCTTGGATATTTCATTGTGACTGCTGAGCCGATATTGCAATCAATCCATTCCATAAATCCTTTTTCACCACAATCAGTGCGCTTTGTGACAAGATTGTAAATATTTGTGCTCCAATTTTGTACAGTAGTGTATCTTACGTGGGCATCTTTCTTTACAAATATTTCAACAACTGCAGCGTGCAAAGATTCCGTTGTGTAAATTGGAGCTGTACAGCCTTCTACATAGTGAACGTCTGAACCCTCTTCAGCAATTATTAAAGTTCTCTCAAACTGTCCAAATCTCTCTGCATTTATCCTGAAATACGCTTGAAGTGGAAGAGTGACTTTTGCACCTTTTGGAACATAAACAAATGATCCTCCTGACCAAACAGAAGAATTTAATGCTGCAAATTTATTGTCATGAGGCGGAATCAAAGTCCCAAAATATTCTTTTACAATTTCCTCATGTTCACGAAGAGCCGTATCCATATCACAAAAAATTACACCTTGTTTAGTTAACTCTTTAGTAACACTTTCATAAACCACCTCAGAATTGTGAACAATAATGCCGTTTGCCACAAAGTTATGGTGACCTTCAACCTCAATATCATATACTGTCTTTTCCTCTAGCTTTTTTATCTCTTTAATTTGTGCAAATCCCATGTGTTCACTTGTGTGGCTTGTGAGAGGTGATTTATGGTGAGAATTATAAGATTGATAGTATTTTCTTGGTTGGAAGCCTTTCATTACCTTTTCCGAATGCATCATAAGAGGTGATAAATCTCCGGTAATTTGTAAACGATATCCAATTGTTTTTTTACTAGCTCGTGTGTAGGTGAAAGAGTGTATGCCAGCTACTCGAAGTCCGCATGATATTATAAGTAGCTTAACGCTCTTAAGCAATGCTTTATTAATGCTAGTAATATTAATATCAGAGTTTTTATTGCCATTTCTCATATATCCATCTGAGTCAATATACCCACCGATACATGCGAGCTTTTCTGAAGTTGGTAAATCAAATACCCAAAGAGGAAGCGCTTTCGTTCTTGCATTACCAATGAAGCCAAGTGCTTTGCATTGGGTGATAATTGGCTGTGAATATATACGCAATCTAAACTGTTCACTCCCTTCTGAGACAGAATAGTTAAACACTTCTTTAAATGATCTTTGTATTCTTTTTCTGATGTTTGGTTGTGTTTTAGGAATGGCAAATGAAAGAACCTCATTTTTTTTCTTTTTGCTCGTTAAAGTAATGTACCCATCTCCTAAATATAATCCAAAGAGCCACATCAAACTTTCAGAAGAATTTGTTGGAATTAATAAATGCCTATTATTTTTTCTATCAAGTACATTGGATGAATGAGTAAATGTTCCGTATTGATTTTTCCCTGTATAGATCCTCTTAAAAGAAATATGAGGGATGGTATATGATTTGCCAGTATGGGGAATGCTTTTTGCTATAGCAATGTAATCATCTAAAGTAAGTTCACTCAAATACTTCCATTGTGTTGAGAAATTACCTCTTTTTTTCTTCATTTTATTATCATAGTTCAGTGTGAGAAATGGATGGTTTTCAGTACAATCTAATTCTCTTCCAGCGACTAGCAGTTTATATACTTGTTGAACTCCCTTATTTACCAAAGCTTTTACTTTCTGCTTCTCTAGTTTTTTTGATAATTCATTCAGTGAGTAGACATACATGCCAGGTTGAATATCTTTCATCTGGATTACACCAGTATGAGTAAAGATAAGACTATCTCCAGCGATGCATTCATACTGAGCAGAAACTCCTGCCAGAAAATCCTTCTCAGCTTCAGGAACTCCGATGCGATCGTAAGTATTCTTTATCTCTTTCGGAAGATCTTCCCATGACGTGGCTTGTCCTACGGTAGGCTTTAGGTAATAGTATATATTTTCAAAATCAATCGAGTCGAGACTGGGACCAAACTTTGGCATTTTCTTTTCAAGAAAAATTTTATATGCCTTCAGTCGAAACTCCGTCATCCACAATGGCTCTTTCTTTATCGCTGAAATCTGGCGAACTGTCTCTTCGGTAAGTCCTTTTTTTGCTTTAAATACAGGATCTTCGGGCATAGAAAATCCGTATTTATAGTCAAAATTTAGGTCTTTTTTTTGTTGATCTTTTTTGCTTTTCATATCCAATATTTATTTTATGTGAAGGTTAGATACTTGTGTATCCATTTTTTTCAATTTCATAGGCCAGATCTGCACCACCAACTTTGACAATTTTCCCTGAAATCATGACAAGCACATAATCTGGTTTTAGATAGTGGAGAATTCTATTGTAATGAGTTATGACAATATAAGTTTTATTTTTTTTATACTTTATCAAGAATTTTGAAATTTGCTTCAACGAGTCAACATCGACTCCAGTATCAACTTCATCGAAAATCAAAACTTTTTTGTCAAGAATCGCAGCTTGTAAAACTTCCATTTTCTTCCTTTCCCCTCCAGATGCCCCTTCATTTAAAGGTCTGCCTAATAACTCTTCGCTTATTCCAAGCTCTTTTGCGTATTTTTTAGCCTCATGTCGGATTTGGAGTGGGTCTTTTTTACCATTTAATGCCAGCTGTAAAAGTTGATAAACTCGCACTCCCGATAATGTAAGGGGAGATTGAAAAGAAAGAAATATACCTTCATCAGATCTTTTGTTAGATTCCATTTCGGTCAAATTCTTTCCATCGAGGACGATCAAATCCTTATTATTAGGCGTCTGACGACTAACATCTGACGCATGATGAATAATATAGGCTGGGTGTCCCATCATCGCGTTTGCAAGTGTGGACTTGCCAGAACCATTTGGACCCATAATTGCATATGTTTTCCCACTTTCAAATTCAAAATTCAGATCTTTGATTATTATTTTGTCCTCAACTGATACAGTAAGATTATTTAGTTGTAACATATGAGTCGTTATTTTAGATCATTTTATAGAAGATTGCAACAATGACAATCGCGCAACTCTTTCTACATCTGATCTCGACTTTGCAAATAACTTGCGTTCAGCGCGAATCGCCCCAACGAGCCCAATCATTGCCGCATTATCAAAATTTAAGTAATTCTGAGAAGGGAAAAGTATGACGCCTCCTTGTTCTTTGACCATTCTTCGCATGAGAGTGCGAAGTCGATGGTTTACCGCCACTCCTCCTCCGACTAAGACGCTATTTACTCCAGTATGCTTCATCGCTTTCATAGTTTTTCTAACAAGTGTCGTAAAGACAGCTTCTTGAAATGAACTGGCTAAAAAAGAAATATTTTCTAATTTATCACTATCACTCATCGAATTTGTAAAATATAAAAAAGAAGTTTTCAGACCAGAAAAAGAAAAGTCGAAATTTTTCGTCCCGATCATCGGGCGGGGAAATTTGTATTTATCAACGTTATCAATTTCGGATGCCAATCTTTCTAAAATCGGACCACCTGGATAACCAAATCCTAGCATTCGCGCCGCTTTGTCAAGCGCTTCACCACATGCGTCATCGCGGGTTTCACCAAGTATTTCATATTTGAGGTGATTCTTAAAAAGAACAATCTCAGTGTGTGCCCCAGATACAAGAAGTCCTAAATACGGAAATTGGAAATCTCGATCTGGGCTACCTTTGGAATTTTGAACAAATGGCGAATAAAGATGCCCTTCCATATGGTTAACGCCAATCAGTGGAATTTTATGCTTTTTTGACAACTCAATGGCTTTATCTATTCCAACACCGAGTGCGATCGCAAGTCCTGGACCGTATGTGACTGCGATCGCAGTAATATCTTTCCAGTTTGAAATACTATTGCGTCGAGCTTTACGAAATGTTTCTTCAACGACTCCATCAATTCTTTCTTCGTGAGCTCTTTTTGCAATTTGTGGCATTACCCCGCCCCACTTTTTGTGAATCAATATCTGAGAATATACTACACTCGAAAGGACACACCGACCGCAAACAATTGCGGCTGAAGTTTCGTCACAAGAGGTATCTATTGCAATAATGATTTCTTTTTTTTTGTTCATTTATTTAATAACAGTTATTTTACGACCATTTTTCCCATCATATTCCATCCTTATTTGAATTATCTTGACGTCTTTTTTGAATTTATTGTAATAATCACCAAGCTTTTCTCCCCACTCAATAACCATAATTGATTTATTTTTTATGTATGTTGTCAATCCGAGCTGATTGTACTCATAGTCTTCCTCAATATTGTAAAGATCAGCATGAATAAATTTTCGCTTTTGACTAATTTCTGATGATCGATGGCTAATATCGTATTCATAGTAAATCACATATGTCGGAGATATAATTTTGGTTATTCCAAACTGTTTTGCGATTCCACGAGTAATCTCTGTCTTCCCAACCCCTAAATCACCGATCAAGATTATTACTATTGCTTTATTTGTTGGCATGGTTGTTAATTCTTCAATAATCATTTGTCCTATTTTTCTGGTTTCACTTGGTGATTTTGAATAAAAATTTTTTGAATCAACAAATGGCAAATCACCGGTTCGAAGTGTCTTAATATTTGATGAGATTAATTCCACTACTGTGGATGGCTTGTTATGAGGAAGTTTCCCAGCATCAATTATCAAATCAATCAGCATTTCTTTAGTACTTGAAACTTGATTTTTCAAAGACTCAATTGAGTAGTGAGGACTTTGTCCACTCATATTGGCCGAAGTTGCTGTTAAAGGAGATTGAAAAATATCCATCAACTTCTGAATGTAATCACTCTGAGGCAATCTAATTCCAAGAGTTCCTTTTTCAGATTCAAGAGCAAGGTCAAGTGTGTGTTTTGATCGAAAAACAACTGTAAATGGACCAGGTAAAATCCGTTGCAATATTTGTTTATTCTTATTATTCAACTCAACATATTCTTTTAAATTATTTATTGAATCTATGAATACAGAAATTGGTTTTCCAACTGGTCTATCTTTGAATTTTAATAATTTTTTGACAGCAACTTGATTTTTTGCATCTACTAACAGTCCGTATACAGTATCTGTTGGGAAAACGACAAGCCCACCATTTTTCAGTACTTTAACTGTTTCAAAAATGCATTTGTCGATTGTTGATTTTGATATCTTCATTATCCTTGTCATAGAAGTATCTATTATATAATACCTACAACAATAGGCAAATTAGGTTCTATATGATAGAATGATCCAGTATGAAAAAGAGTACAAAAAAAATAGGAAACAATAATAAAAGTGTACAGAAAATTAAAGTCTTCAAGTTTAACTTTGATATTCGCACAGTATTCATTATTATTTTCACGTCATTTTTCATTTACACTCTTGTTGGACCAGCCCTTCTTGATCAAGCTGGAGCAACTGATGAGGTTTCATTAACCAAGATCGTAGAGGATATTTCTAATAAAAAAGTAAAAACCGTTCTAGTTGAAGATAATAAAATTTCAGCTACGTATAATAGTGGTGTAAAATTAGTGACTCGAAAAGAAGAAGGAGATAGTTTTCGGCAAATCCTCAGCGATGCAAAAATTCCACTTGGAGCAGTAAATATTGAAGCGAAAGATTCGACACTAACAATGGAAATATTGAGAATTGCAGGAAGCATTATTCCAGCCATTCTATTGTTTGGATTTTTTTGGTTTATGATTCGTCAAGCTCGAGGATCTCAAGACTCAGTTTTCTCATTTGGTCAGTCTCGAGCTAAACGCTTTACAAAATTAAAATCTAATATTACCTTCAAGGATGTTGCCGGAGTCGAAGAAGCAAAAAAAGAACTTGAAGAGATCGTAGATTTTCTCAAACATCCAGCAAAATACATAAAATTAGGAGCACGATCTCCCAAAGGAGTGATGCTCGTAGGACCAGCTGGAACTGGCAAGACATTGCTTGCTAAAGCAGTTGCAGGTGAAGCAAACGTTCCTTTTTTCTCAATTGCCGGTTCTGAATTTATGGAAATGCTAGTTGGAATTGGCGCATCCCGCGTGCGTGATCTTTTCAAAAATGCCAAAAAAAGTTCACCAGCAATAATCTTTATTGATGAAATTGATGCGATAGGTCGAGCTAGATCACGAGGCGGAATGCCAGCGCACGACGAACGAGAACAGACACTAAATCAAATATTAGTCGAAATGGATGGATTTACTCCAAACGAACAGGTAATTGTAATTGCCGCAACCAATCGTGGAGACCTTCTTGATCCTGCTTTGCTTCGACCCGGACGCTTTGATAGACGAGTAATTGTTGATTATCCAGATGTTGAAGGTCGTGAAGCAATAATTAAAATTCATTCGATTGGCAAACCACTTGATAAATCAGTTCAACTAGAAAGGATTGCAAGACGCACTGTTGGATATTCAGGCGCAGATATTGAAAATATGATGAATGAAGCTGCAATCTCAGCTGCTAGAAATAACCGCTCATCTCTAACTATGGAGGATATTGAAGAAGCTGCTACAAAAGTCAAACTCGGACCTGAAAAAAAGAGATTACAGACCGATCATGATCGCGAGATTACAGCTTATCATGAAGCTGGACACGCAATCGTATCCCATTTCCAAAAACACACAGATCCAGTCCATCGCATCTCGATAGTTTCTCGCGGAATGGCCCTTGGTTATACTTTAATTCCTCCAGGAAGAGATAAACTTCACACATCCAAGACGCAACTGATGGAGCGAATTTCTGTAATGATGGGAGGGCGAGCTGCTGAAGAATTGATATTTAATGACATAACATCTGGCGCTTCAAACGATTTTGATCAAGCTACATATATTGCTCGAAAAATGGTTACTGATTTTGGAATGTCTAAACTTGGTCCGATAAATTTCGGTCCAACACAAGACATTACTGATTTTAGTGCTTCGTATTTCGATCAAAATACAATATCTCAGGAAATGATGTCTCAAATAGATTCTGAGATAAATCGAATACTACGTGAAGCATATGCAGACGCTGTAAAAATTGTGAATGCAAACAAGATATCGCTTAACAAAGTAGCAAAAGAGCTCGTCGATCGAGAGATTATGGATCAGGACCAATTTGAAAAAATTGTTGGGAAGAAAGACGAAAGAGAGATTAAATCAAAAGCCTACCGTTCCAAAAAGATATAATTTTCTATTTTCAATCGTCTATACTGTAGTTCTAATGCAAACATTACTTCTTATTGACGCACATGCGATGATTCATCGCGCATATCATGCCTTACCTGACACTTTGCGAACATCAGACGGTCGTCCGACAAATGCAATTTATGGATTTTTTTTAATGCTGACCAAGGTTATCGGAGACTTTAAACCGACTCATATCGCAATAGCCTTTGATACCCCAACTCCTACTTTCAGGAAAAAACTCTACAAAGAGTATCAGATTAAGCGCCCTCCGATGGAGAATTTACTAAAAGTTCAAATTCCAATAATTAAAGATTTGATTGGAAAATCGGGAATTTTTCAGATTGAGAGACCTGGATTTGAGGCTGACGATGTCATCGGAACGCTATCTACGAAATTCAAAGATTCATTTGATCGAATTCTAATACTTACTGGAGATCGTGATTTATTACAACTGACGACTGATCATACATTTCTGATAGCTCCAAAAAATGGAGTCTCAAACTTTGATCTATTTACATCTGGGACAGTATTCCAAAAATACGGTGTAACACCTTCGCATTTTACAGATTACAAAGCATTGGTAGGCGATTCATCAGATGGCTACATCACCGCAAAGGGTATTGGACCAAAGTCCGCAAAAACATTACTTGAAATCCATCCTACGATTGAAAAACTTCTTAGCAACTTGAATGATGTTGAAAATAAAAGGTTGAAACAAATACTAAGTGATAGTACTGATAAAATCAAGCTATTCAAAAAAATTGCCACTATTGTCTGTAATCTTAATATCGAAAACTCAAAGAAGGAACTGATATTTGAGAAATTTAATGATAAATTAAAAGTTGGGCTCCAAGACCTTGAGCTTTATTCGTTGATTCAAAAAGTTTTTGCGACAAGTGTAAAAAATAATGTTCCACTTACTAAAAAGAAAGTTATAAATAAAACTACTGATCAAATTGGATTATTTTAATAATTGCGAATTACGAATTTATAAATGATATCCCCTGACACACAACAGAATATATTTTACACAATTTATTTTATGCTGACACATAACGCCCTAGCAGTTATTTATTCTCTAGGAATTGTGGTTTCGACATGTCTACTTTTTTACAAACCAACTCGAGCAAAAGTACTAATTTTATGGGGTTTCGTCATTCTGCTATTCGCTTTCGAATATGAAAAGCACATTCTCGAAGGACTTAAAGAGCAGACAATTAACTCTCTAATTACTGAAAGGCAAAGTGTTAAAATTGAGTATTATGTGACTAAAATATTGACTAAGGCAGTGCCGTTTGTCCTGCCAATAATTGGCTGGGTGCTCGTAATTGCTGGAGCATTTTATAATCGTATTGAAACCCATATTTTTAAAATTATTGATAGGAATGTATAATGCAGATAAATTAAATTTGTAATATAAAATATATGTGCGGAATATTTGGTTATGTAGGTAAAGATAAAAATGTCAGTCAAGTGATCCTTGATGGCCTGAAACTACTTGAGTACCGTGGATACGACTCATGGGGTGTAGCAATAAAACAATCAAATGAATTAATATTTATCGAAAAGCACACTGGGAAAATTGGCTCTGCCAAACTTCCTAAAATCATGTCTTCGATCGGAATTGGCCATACTAGATGGGCGACACATGGAGGCGTCACCGATGCAAATGCGCACCCTCATACTGATTGTAAGGGGGAGATTGCTGTTGTTCACAATGGAATCGTTGAAAATTTTGAGGTACTAAAAAAAAATCTTATAAAAAAGGGCCATATTTTTAAATCTGAAACCGATACTGAGATTCTTGCTCATCAGATTGAGGAGCTTCGAAAAACCGATCGTGATATGAAATCAGTGATGAGCACTCTTGGAGATTTGATTACAGGCATGAATGCAGTTATTGCTTTTGTTCTAGCTGACAATGCCTTTTACGTGATTAAAAATGGCTCACCTTTGGTGATTGGAAAAGGAATTGGAGAATCATACATTGCATCTGACGCAACTGCTATCTCAGAACATACAAAAAAAGTTTATTTTCTTGAAGATGGTGAAATGGCCGTCATCAATAAGGTAGGTGTTTTGATTTTCGGCATAGATAATAAACTAAAAGATTCTAAATTCACCACTCTTGATTATGACCAAAAAGCAACAAAAAAAGGCGATTACGATCACTTTATGATAAAAGAAATCGAGGAGCAACCAAAGGTAATTCAAAACATTATTGAAACTCAACACGATGCTATCAAAATAGCAGCAGATAAAATCAAAGCTGCTTTTGGAACATACCTCGTCGGATGTGGAACAGCTTCATATGCTTGTCTTGCTGGGACTTACCTCTTCTCTAAAATTGCCCACCACCATGTTAATTTTTCAATCGGATCAGAGTTTGGTTACTTATTGGATTTTCTTAAAGAGGATTCACTCGTCTTCGCACTCTCTCAATCTGGAGAAACAATCGATATAATTTCAAGTATTAAAAAGGCAAAGGAAAAAAATTCCCAAATATTATCTCTGACAAATGTTGCCGGATCAACTCTTTACAGAATGTCGGATCACGCGTTGCTTCTTCAAGCAGGTCCTGAAAAAGCAGTTGCTTCAACTAAAGCGTATATAGCAAAAATAACATTCCTTTACCTTATCGCTAATTTATTAAGTGATAACTATGACAAAGGGTCAACTCATTTATACAATGCGATCACAGAAGTCAAGAATCTAATCGATAATAAATCAAAAATAAAAAAACTCGCAGAAGCAATATCAAATAAAAGAGCAATTTTTATCCTTGGGAGGGGCGTTTCCTATGCTGCCGCACTCGAGGCTGCGCTCAAAATAAAGGAAGTGTCATATATTCACGCTGAGGGATTTGCAGCCGGCGAGCTCAAGCACGGCGTGATCGCATTGATTGAAAAAGGAACACCTGTAATCCTTTTTAATCCTGATGACGAAACCTACGAAGATACACTTTCTGCAGCTCATGAAGTCAGTGCAAGAGGTGCATACGTAATTGGAGTATCGAATAAAAATTCAGAAGTATATGACAATTTCATTGAAGTAAAAAACTGTGACGATGCGACTATTATCCCAAATGTGGTCGTAGCTCAGCTACTCGGATACTACCTAGCATTAGCAAAAGGCTGCGATCCTGATATGCCACGAAACTTGGCAAAAAGCGTAACTGTAAAATAATCATTCTTCAAGAAGTTTTTTTAGGCTATCAAAGTACTTTACAACATTTTTTTGTAGATCAAATTTTTTTCTTTCGTTAAGAAGGTATTTAGCATTTCCACCCTGATCATAAGAAAATATTTTTCTATCAACTTTCCCATATGCTAATAGATGAAGAACTGCTAAAATATTTTTACTAAGTACTTTAATTCTTCCTTCAGATTGGAACCTTCGAAATGAAAAGTATAATGGATCTTTGCCTAACAATTTTGCTTTTACTCCCATTTTATGAGCTCTTTGAATTATTTCATGATCTTCATAAACAAATGCTTTTTCGTCATAACCACCCAAATGCTCAAAAAAATGCCTTTCAAACATTGCTCCTGGGCCATATGCAAATGGCGTATTCGTAATTTGGCTAGCATCTGTAAAAAAATTCATAACTTTAACCAAAAGTTCATCAACGTACTCAGCGTCATAAGGAATATGAACAGGCAAATATAATAAATAATTATTTTTTTTAATTTCTTTTAATAGATTATCAATGAAACTATTTTCAATATGCATGTCTGCATCAATAAATAAGATGTATTTTCCGTGAGCGCTCTGTGCTCCCATATTTCTCTGATGGGCTACTTTTTTGACCTTCGAATATTTAATTTCCAAGGATAAAGTATCAGAAAATTCTTTTGCAAATTTAATAGTTTTATCTGTTGAGTTTCCATCAACGATAACAACGTCAAAATCTTTGCTTGTTTGAGAAGTCAAATTTTTTAACAAGCGCGGAAGATACTTCTCTTCGTTTAAAGTTGGAATGATAACTGTAATCATATTTGACATTTAAATATTATACTAGATGAGCAATGCGACCCTGCTATAATAAATTTCATGTCAGTTTTAAGAGTAAGTAATATAACTAAAAAATTTAAAGATTTTGTTGCGGTTGATGATATCTCTTTTGAACTAAAAGAGGGAGAAATATTGGGTTTGCTTGGTCCAAATGGCGCAGGAAAAACAACAACGATCCAGATGCTTTTGGGAGTATTATCTTCGACTTCGGGAGATATCTCATACTTTGGAAAAAAATTAGTCACTAATCGAGAAGAAATTTTAGAGAAAGTTAATTTTTCATCAACATATACCAACCTTCCGTGGAGTTTGACAGTCAGAGAAAATCTCAATTACATTTCATATCTATATAAAATTGCTGATCGAAAAAAAAGAATTGAGACTCTTACAACAAGTTTTAGGCTTGAAAAATTAGTGGATCTTGAAATGTCTGCGCTGTCTGCTGGCCAACTAACTCGCGTCAATCTTGCAAAAGCATTTATAAATTTTCCTAGAGTGCTACTACTTGATGAGCCAACAGCTAGTCTTGACCCTGAGGTGGCAAGATTTGTTCGCGGATTTATACTATCTCAACGGGAGAAATATAAAGTTTCAATTATTTTCACAAGTCATAATATGTCGGAAGTTGAGGAAGTGTGTGATCGTATTCTATTTATCAAAGACGGCAAAATAATTGTTGATGATACTCCAAAAAACTTATCAAAAAGCATAAAAGAATCTAAGGTTCACCTTATCATAACAAGTGGAGATGACGCATTATTATTTGACTATTGTGTGGATAATGGTATGAAGATATATTCTGAAAAAAAACAATATACTATCGATCTTGCTCAATCAATGATTCCGTCATTATTAACTTTTCTTGGGCATAACAATATCAATTATAGTGAGATCTCAATTGACAAGCCAGATCTTGAAGACTACTTTCTGAAAGTAGCTAGTAATCGCAAGTCGATGGAATTATGAAAAATACAATCTGGGCGATCATTCTTCGCCATATTTACCTATTTAGAAGGAGTATTGACAAAATGGTCGATGCATTTTATTGGATCACTATCGATCTTTTACTTTGGGGTATCACTAGTATCTATATCTTGAAACTTGCGCCTAACTCCTCGCAGCTCATGTTTATGTTTATATCTGGCGTTTTACTTTGGAACGTAGCATATCGAGGTCAGGTTGATATCAGCATGGGATTGCTTGAAGAGTTGTGGAATAAGAATTTAATCAATCTTTTTGTTTCACCTCTAACTTTTAAAGATTGGATATCATCACTCATTTTCATATCGATAATTAAATCATTAATTAGTCTTACTTTTGGAAGTATCTTGGGTTACTTTTTGTATCGAGTTGGTATTCTTGACCTGTTTCCACACCTTATCGTATTTATCGCACTTCTTATGATGACTGGTTGGTGGCTTGGACTTTTTATTTCTGGAATAATACTTCGATTTGGAACTCGTGTACAGGCGCTTTCGTGGACACTCGTGTGGATCGTCTCACCATTTTCCGCAATCTATTACCCACTTGACATTCTGCCAATGTGGGCACAGATGTTGTCAAAAATCTTTCCAACAAGTTATATTTTTGAAGAATCTAGAAACCTTCTTTACAATGGTCAGGTAAATTATTCTAACTTGGGGATAAGTGCAGTACTGAATGTGATTTATCTAATCGCATCATTTTATTTCATCAATAGTAGCTTCAAAAAGGTCCTTGCAAAAGGATTGGTAAAGATATATTGATTAATTCGGATAATGGCATTTCTTGTATTTCTTACCTGATCCGCAGTGACATGGGTCATTTCGACCAAGGTGTTTTCGGGCAGGAGTATTCTGGGATTTTACAGATAAACCCTGATCAATAGGATTTGCCTTTTTCTGCCAATCTGCTACAAATGGATCAATTCCTGCAGCAGCATGAAAGTGCAGTTGTTTTTTAGGAGTGCTTCCTTCATCTTTTTCACTTGACGCACCTTCGATTGCTGTGATCTGTAAATGCATTGTTCTTCTTACTGATTCATAATTAATATCTGACAATAATTTTTCAAACATCATAAATGCTTCATTTTTGTATTCGACTAACGGATCAAGATGGGCATAACCACGAAGATTTATTCCTTGCCTAAGATCATCAATTGCCGTCAGATGCTCTGTCCAGTATTGGTCAATTGAAGTAAGAAACATCGATCTGACAACTCCAAACCAGACAGCTTTTCCTACTTTTTTTTCATTTGCATCAAATGATTTTTTTGCATTCTCAAATAAATAAGATTCGAGGTCTGTTTGTGTACTATTTTCAATTTTTTCTTGGATTTCCTTGGCCTCAATATTCAACAATAATTTAACGTCATTTTCAAATTGTGACTCAATTTCAACGTCTGAATTGGAAAGGGCAAAATAACTAGCACTCATCGAGACAACCTGTTCACGAATTTTATTCAGAATTGTTTTCTTAAAATCTCCCGGATTTTCTTCAGGTTGCAAAAGTATTTTTTTCCTTAGTGTGTAAATGATATCTCTTTGCCGATTTAAAACATCGTCATACTCAACTAAATTTTTGCGCATGTCAAAATTAAAGCCCTCAACTTTCACTTGTGCCTGCTCAATCGCCTTTGAAACCATTCCATGAGAAAGTGGTTGGTCTTCTGGAAACTTCAGCATTGTCATCATATTTGATATTTGTTCACCACCAAATATCCTCATAACGTCATCAGATAATGATACGTAAAAACGAGTTTCTCCTGGATCTCCCTGACGACCTGAACGACCACGGAGCTGATTATCAATTCTCCTTGACTCGTGTCTTTCTGTGCCTATGACATATAGCCCGCCAAGTTTAACGACTTCATGGTGTTCTTTTTCCCAACTTTCTGTAGCTTTTTTAAATAGGGCCTCTGTTTTAATTTGTTCTCTTTGTGGAGCTTCTCCACCGAGAACTATATCTACTCCACGTCCGGCCATATTCGTGGCAACGGTGATAGCATGTTTTTTTCCCGCAACTTCAATTATCTGAGCTTCGCGTTCATGATTTTTGGCATTTAACAATTCATGAGGAATACCCTTTTGTTTGAGAAGTCGTGACAACTCTTCATTCTTGTCAATTGAGGTCGTTCCAACAAGTACTGGCCTTCCAGTCTTATACTGAGTAGCAATATCATTCACGATAGCGTCGTGTTTACCCTTCATTGTTTTATAAATCATGTCTGGATGATCTTTTCTGGCATTTGGTCGATGTGTCGGAATAACAAGTACTTCAGTCCCATATATTTTTCCAAATTCTTGGGCTTCTGTCGCTGCAGTTCCGGTCATGCCTGCAAGTTTTTTATATAATCGAAAATAATTTTGGAGTGAAACAGTTGCTAAAGTCTTTGATTCTCGCTTTATCTGGACTCCTTCTTTTGCTTCAATTGCTTGATGCAACCCCTCAGAAAATCTTCTACCTTCAAGAAGTCGACCAGTAAATTCATCTACTATTACTACCTCATCACCACGCACAATATAATCTTTGTCCTTTTGAAATAATGTGCTAGCTTTTAGAGCTGCCTCAACATGAAATAAAGTGTCGAAGTCTTTTTCATAAATATTTTCAACTCCTAATATTTTTTCAATTTTTAAGATTGCAGTCTCTGTAAGATGCGCAGTCTTCAATTTCTCATCAATTATATAATCTGTATCTGCACTCAACTTGGTCACAATTTTCGCATAATCATAATATTTTGATGTGTCCTGTTCGTAAGGAGCTGAAATTATATGAGGTGTTCTTGCCTCATCAATAAGTACTGAATCGGCCTCATCGACTATCGCAAAATGAAAGCCACGTTGTGAGAGCTGGGCTGGATTCTGAGTCATATTATCCCGTAAATAATCAAAGCCAAACTCAGAGTTGATACCATAGGTAACATCTGCTTTGTATGCTTCCAGACGAGATACGGGCTTCAAATGTGCTAGTCTTGAATCATATGCTTCTGAGTCTGTAAACTCCGGATCAAACAAAAAAGATTGCCCAGAAATCATTGCAGCAGTAGACATTCCCAAAAAGTGAAATATTACTCCCATCCAGCCAGCATCACGTCTTGCTAAGTAATCATTTACAGTGACTAAATGTGCCCCTTTGCCATCAAGTGCATTTAGGTAAAGTGCAGCAGTTGCTGTTAGAGTTTTTCCCTCACCAGTTTTCTGCTCTACAACTTTTCCTTCATGCATAGCAATTGCAGCAATCATTTGGGCATCGTAATGTCTCAAGCCAGATGACCTCACTGCAGCTTCTCGAACTAATGCAAAGGCTTCAGGAAGAAGTTCCTCATGTGTGACTCCATCTTTTAATTTTTTCTTCAACTCAGAAGTTTTTACTGGAAAATCAGCATCTTTCAGTTTTTTTACATTTTCTTCAAAATTATTTACATTTTGAAGAATCTTTTCAATTCTGTCAATTTCTTTTTGATTGTAATCAAAAAGCTTTTTAATGAAGGTAAACATGTGATAATTCTAAACTAATATTTGTGAAATTCAATCAACTAAATAAAATAATTTGAGGGATTAAATGCCACGTGATATTTACAATATTACTGTATAAAATACTCATTTGGGATTATTAGAAGATCTTCAGCGGAAAATCTATCTTGATTTTGTTCTAAAGTATTTCTTTTCACAACTCCATGAATTGAATCACCCTCTTTCAACTTTGAAAAACCAATTTTTTCAGTTTCAAGGGTTTGAATATCCATAAGCTGAACATCTGTAGAAGATTCAATATCGAGCACAATATTCGATTTATCAACAGTAATTATTCTAATTGAGTAATCATCATTATTCACTTCTGCAATCTTACCTGAAAATACAAAATAACTGATATCTTTGTAAACTGCATTTGCAGTTATACTGTCAGCAATTTCGGGCCCAGTAATAAATACATAATCTTTATTATCAATATCTTCTTGTTTTATTTCTTTAACATTTGAACCTGAGACTTCGAAAAATTCAGTCAACGTCCCATCGATTTCAATCTCCATTTCACCTCGAGATTCAGTATTAATAACCATTAATTTTTCATCATTGCTTGCTACTACACCAGCAATTGCATGTTGAGTTTCTTTAAGTTCTTGAACTTTGTTTGCAATTTTCTCTTTTAATTGAGTTACTTCTTCATTTAATAACTCCTCATCTTGAATTGTTGGACTCTGAGAAAAAGCTATATGAGTATTTAAAAGCGACACCATAACCAGAAGTATTGTTATTGATAGAAAGTATTTTATTTTCATAAATTTAATCTAATTACTCAACTGTTGGAATGTAATAAACTGAAACACTTTTTTCTTGAGGGGTATTACTGTCTTTATAAGTACTTACAGTAATATTATTTTCTCCAACTGCAAGTGGGAAAGACGACTTAAATTCTTCTTTGTCATTTTTTAAAATTACCCTACTGACCGGTGATTGAATGATAATTAAACTTTTTGGAGTAGTCGACCCTGAAACTGTGATTTCTTTAGCGTCAACCACTATTTTATCTTCAGGTGTTTTGAGTTTCAAAATCCCCTCTTTTTCAATAACTTTTGAGGATGGTTTTTCAATCTGAACTTTTTCATTTTTGGCTACAGGGATCACTTTTGTTACTGTTCCAGTACCAACGTTCAAGAATATAATAATTCCAACCAATGCTCCAAGTCCAATTCCAAATATTACAGCAATTCCTGTTTCTCTATTCATAAAGTATTAACTAATTATAAACAATTTCTTTCAATACGTTGGGGATTATATTAATCAGATCTGCTACGTTATACCAATGACCGCTGAGTATCTCGAGTTTATCTGCTGCCCTTTTTAGTATAAATGACGATAAAACGGCAGAAACAACTGGATCGTGTTTGGCATATAACGACACAACAAGTCCTGACAAAATATCTCCTGTCCCCCCTTTGGTCAGCCCCTGATTTCCTCCCATAATAGTATATGTTACTCTTCCATCTGAAATAATATCATTTACGACTTTGAGTAGAATTACACAATTGTAATCATGAGCTGTCTGTTTCACAATTTGTTGCTGCATATCAATTGGTAGATTGGCCACCGATACTCCAAACAAGCGTTCGAACTCTAGTTGATGTGGAGTAATTATTGCAGGCATGCTCAGTTCATTGAGCCATTCCTTATCAATCATTTGTAGTGCCCCAGCGTCAATAACAAAACGCTTGTTAGGAAATTTATCAATTAAATATCTTGAAAGTTCACGAGAATAATTAGCCTCATCTTTAATTTTTATAATACTTTTAAAATTCGTAATTGGTAATTTGTGATTGCCAATTGTCTTACGCACCATTCCTGGACCAAGCAATACGGAATCATCTTCTTTGACGTAGTTCGGAATCTCAGGTTTTGGGACAATAATTCCGCTTCTAAATTTTATTTTTAGGGATTTAAAAATTTCATTATTGTCTTTAGTTGAAGAAAAATGAACCATATCAACTAGATGAGACGCAATTTCGGCAGACCAAATTGCTGAAGAATGAAATAACTCAGAACCACCAATGATCAGTACTTTTCCATTTTGCCCTTTGTGAGACATTTCAGGAGACAGCTCAAATTTACTACTAAATGGCTTTATTGAGTTTAGATCTTTTGTATTAATGTCCGACTCATTCATAACTTGTTGTTATAATTCGTAATTTATCTGACATCTGCTTTGCTATAATTATAACCCATGTCACTAACACATCGACAGCTTCGGCAAAAATTCTCCTCATTTCTCATAAACCTCGGTCATGCGGAAGTGCCACCTATTAGCCTTATTCCACAAGATGATCCAACAACGCTATTTACTGGATCTGGTATGCAGCAGTTTGTCCCTTATCTGCTTGGTGAAAAGCATCCGCAAGGTGATAAACTCCTCAATATTCAGCACTGCGTCAGAGTGCAAGATATTGAAGAAGTTGGCGACAATAGACACGACACTCTTTTTGAGATGATGGGAAGCTGGTCACTTGGTGATTATTTCAAAGTTGAGCAATTAAATAATTTATTTACTTTTTTAACTAATCCTAAATCAGGATTAGGACTGAATCCAAGAAGACTCTTCGTGACAGCTTTTGAAGGTGATGAGCAAATTCCACGCGATGAAAAAAGTATTGAAATATGGACTGATATTTTTACAAAAGTTGAAATTGATCCAAAAATTGGTGAACGAATATTTCTCTATCCTGCTGATAAAAACTGGTGGTCACGCGCTGGAGTGCCTACGAATATGCCGCCTGGTGAACCCGGAGGTCCCGATAGTGAAGTTTTTTATCAATTTGATGTCCAGCACGATCCTACATTTGGAAAAATTTGTCACCCTAACTGTGATTGTGGCAGATTTTTGGAGATTGGCAACTCTGTTTTTATGCAGTACAAGAAAATGCCGGATGGAACTTTTTCAGAACTACCAAAAATGAATGTTGACTTTGGTGGTGGGCTTGAAAGAATGCTTGCTGCAGCACAAAATGATCCAGATGTATTCAAAACAGACGTATTCATTAAAATCATTGATGGGGTCGAAACTGCGACTAATCTAAAATACAGTGATCCAGTAAATCAGCCCTCAATGCGCATCATTGCTGACCACCTAAAAACCGCAACATTTATCATTAAAGACGGCATCAGACCATCAAACAAAGAGCAGGGATATGTTTTGCGGCGACTTCTTCGAAGAGCTTTAGTCAAAATTCGTGCACTGAATGAAAGATTTTCTACCGAATCCTTGACTCCGATTGTAAAATCTGTTCTTGCAACTTACGAAGGCATTTATTTTGATGCCAGTCGGGACGAAAAGATGATAACGAATGTAATTCATGATGAAATTGCTAAATTTGAAAAAACCTTGGCGCGGGGATTACGTGAAATGAAAAAAATAACTAACATGGATGGGAAAAAGGCTTTTGATTTGTATCAATCATATGGATTTCCTGTTGAGATTACCCAGGAGATTATGTCCGATCGAGGAATAATGATTAATGTTGACGAGTACAATATTGAAGCGAAAAAACACCAAGAAGCATCGCGCTCGTCAGCTGATAAAAAATTTAAGGGCGGGCTAGCCGATCAATCTGAGCAAACAATTAAGTATCATACTGCTACTCATTTACTCCACCAAGCTCTATTTGATGTACTCGGCGACAGCGTGAGACAAGAAGGTTCAAACATTACGACTGATAGACTTCGATTTGATTTTAACTGCAACAAGAAACCAACGGCAGATGATATTACAAAAGTGGAAAGTATTATTAATGAAAAAATTATGGAAGCTCATTCTGTAAAATTTGTTGTTATGCCCAAAAATGAGGCAAAAGAAGTCGGAGCGAGATCGTTTTTCAAAGAAAAATATCCTGGGCAGGTCAAAGTATTTTATATTGGGAAAGAGGATGCAATGATTAAGGACGCGTACTCAAAGGAATTTTGCGGTGGGCCTCACGTAAAAAATACAAATGAAATTGGAAAAATCAAAATCGTGAAGTTTAAAAAGATTGGATCTAATACTTATCGTATTTACGCAAATTAAAATGAAAGACACAATTACTTATCAAGATTTTATAAAACTTGATATTCGAGTTGGTGAAGTTACCGAAGCAACAAATGTTCAAAATTCTACAAAATTAATAAGACTTTTAGTTGACTTTGGCAGTGATATTGGGACAAGAACGATACTTGCTGGACTTGCAAAATGGTATGCTCCAAGCGACTTTGAAAATCAAAAATTCCTTTTTATTGTCAATCTTGAACCTAGAAAAATGGCTGGGGAAGAATCACAAGGGATGACTCTTGCAGCAGATGTAGACGGTCTTCCAAAGATTGTCCCAGCACCAAACAACTTACCAAATGGAACACAAATCAGATGATCAATCAAACTTCAAGATTGCATTTTTTCATCATTAATGTATCATGTATAAACATCGACTTATTAATTATTTATTAACATTAAAATATGGCTAAGAAAAAAGAGACCTCCAAAAAAAAGGTTGAAATTAAAACTCCATCAGTATTGACCGCAAAAGTAAAAACGGCTGATGTTATGTCGACAGAATCCCAAGTTAAGAGACTAGGTCTGCAATTCAATCTAATCTCAGTACTAATAGTTGTGCTTTTTATTTTCCAAATATATACATATTATCAGGTTAGAAATATTAGCAAAAACGTAGTCGCTGGAGGAAATGGAACAGCGGTCGAATCGCCTTTGTCACAAGACAACTTGATTAAATACGCTGATGAAATTGGAATCAATAAAAAAGATTTTACAAAATGTTTAGAATCTGGTGAAGCGACGGCAAGAGTTGAAGTTGATTCAAAGCAAGGAGCAGAACTTGGTGTTCAAGGCACTCCTGGATTCTTCATCAATGGAAAATTCCTAGGCGGTGCTTTCCCAATCGAAACATTCCGTGAAATAATTGATAAAGAACTTGATGGATCGGCAACTGGAAATTGTACTGATTACTCTGAGCAACTTCAGACATATTGTGCAGATGAGAACAATCAAGCTTTCAAGCCACTAGCAGTCAATATTTCGTTAGGCGATTCGCCATCTATTGGCCCAAAAGACGCACCTGTGACAATTATTGAGTTCTCTGATTTTGAATGCCCATTCTGTGCACGAGCATATACGACAGTAAAACAAATTCAACAAGAATATGCTGATTCTGTAAAAGTTGTATATAAACAACTTCCTTTGACAAATCTACACCCAAATGCACAAAAAGCAGCAGAGGCGTCAGTCTGTGCTGACGACCAGGGGAAATTCTGGAAAATGCATGACAAGATGTTTGAGAGTCAGGGAGCGTGACGCGCAGCATCATCCTGAGCAAAGT
>Ga0210044_10001421_pt1 | contig 36347 bp, 26 predicted proteins | sample CryGey13umfilter_2_FD_183959 | JGI IMG/M metagenome (GOLD analysis project Ga0210044, IMG submission 183959) | Groundwater microbial communities from aquifer in Utah, USA - Crystal Geyser 4/9/14 3 um filter (SPAdes) (version 2) | ecosystem: Environmental > Aquatic > Deep subsurface >...
CCCACGGCGAGATCGTCGTAGCCGTCGCCGTCGAAGTCTCCCGATGCGAGGGCAACCCCGGTTTCGTCACCAGAGGACAAGCCACTTCTGGTGATGTCGGCGTCCGCGTCCGTCATGTCTCCACTCGAGATCGGGCCGATGAACACGTGGATCCGTCCGGCCGAACTCGAAGCGCCATAGGCACCCACGGCGAGATCGTCGTAGCCGTCGCCGTCGAAGTCACCGCAGGCGAGGGAATAGCCGAAGTACCCATTTGACGCAGATCCGTAGATCCGTGTGGTGGCCGATCCGGCACTGCTTGAGCCACTCGTCATGGAGGTATCGATGTAGACCGCCCCTCCATCAGTGGTTTCTTCGTCGTTGCTCGAAGCCCCGAACACCACATCAGGGAAGCCGTCGTGGTCGAGGTCACAGTTGCCGAGAAGCTCGTAGCCGGCGTAGTCACCGGTGGCTTCGCCAGTCCAGGTGCTGTCGGCGTCTGAGACACTGAGTGTTCCTGTGAATTCACAGCCCGTGGCCGTGCCGTCGCAGTCGTTGTCCACGCCGTCTCGGCACACCTCGGTCTCGCCGGGGTTGACGTCAGCGTCACTGTCGTCGCAGTCGCCGTCGTCTTCGGCATGGCCAGACGGAAGGATACAGTCCTCGGTTGTTCCCGAGCTGGAATCCCCATACCCGTCTCCGTCCGCGTCGACGTAGTAGGTTCTGGTCAGACCTTCGTTCACGTCGCCGTCGCAGTTGTTGTCGATGTCGTCACAAACCTCGGTCTCGCCAGGGTTCGCCGCTGCTTCGGTGTCGTCGCAGTCGGTGTTGTCTGTGACGTAGTCACCGGGGTTCTCGCAGTCCGAGGTCGCCGAGGCGTCTTCGTCGCCGTAGCCATCTCCGTCCACGTCTGGGTACCAGTCGTAGAAGGTGGTGTCGGTGTCGGTCTCGTCGTCACAGTCGTCGTCGAGGTCGTTGTTGCAGATCTCCTCGGCGCCCGGGTTCACGGAGGGACGGGTGTCATCGCAGTCGTCGCCGTTTGCGACGTAGCCTTCGACGTCATCCTGGCAGGTCGCCCAGATCGTGTCGGGGTCGCCGTAGCCGTCTTCGTCTGCATCCGTGTACCAGATGTAGGCGTCTTCGGCGTCATCGGTGATGCCGTTGCAGTCCTCGTCCACGCCGTTGTCGCAGATCTCGGTTCCGTCCGGATTGACGGTGCTGTCCGAGTCGAGGCAGTCGCCATCGATTGCGATGTAGCCACTCGGCTGCGTGCACTGTTCGAGGATGTCCTCGTCCGTGCCGTATCCGTCCTCGTCGAGGTCACGGTACCAGGTGGGTACCACGCCTTCGTCGATTCCGTCATCGCAGTCGTTGTCGATTTCGTCGCAGATCTCTTCGGCACCCGGGTGGATGTCACCCTTGGTGTCGTCGCAGTCGCCATTTTCGGCCACATAGCCGTCGGGCTGACCGCATGAGACAGTCGTCTGCGTACCACCAAAGCTGTCATCGTCCACGTCGATGTACCAGGTCGACTCCTCGACGAGCGAAGCGTCGTTGTCGTCGCAGTCGCCAGTCACAGCGACGTAGCCATCGGGCTGCGTGCAGGCGGTGGTGGTTTCATCACCCCCCACACCGTCACGATCCGCATCCGCGTACCAGACACTCGCACCGCCGACGCTTCCGTCGCGATCGTTGCAGTCCTCGCCGTCGACGAAGGACAGTCCATCACCGTCCACATCGAGACGGTTCGCCAGGTCGTCCTCGCCGAGGAACGGCACACATCCGGTCAGAGACAGACACGCACAAAGCAGCATGTTCATCAGGTTCTTCATCTTTCCTCCTCAGATTCTGGTGAAGGGCCAGAACGCAATACCCAAACATTACTGTTTCGGTAAACCGGTCTGGCCCTGTGTTTGCAGGGAACGGTCCTTGTAAAGAACAACGGTGCAGATTGGCTTAAAAAGGGTGTTTTGTCAACCCCACAGCCTCATCTTACCTTGCTGGCTTATGAGTTGCAAAAGTGCTCTTTTTAGCCTAAACTCCAGATATCTATGCAAAAAAAGGAAATCCCGAAAGCTTACGAAGCTCGGAACTACGAAGACACGATTTACGCCGCCTGGGAAGAAAGCGGATTTTTTAATCCAGACAATCTTTCAGGCGAGCCGTTTTCAATCATGATGCCACCACCGAATGTGACAGGCGTGCTCCATCTTGGACATGCACTTGAGAACACCATCATGGACTCCATGATTCGCTACCAACGCATGCACGGGCGCAAGGCGCTCCTCCTTCCAGGGACAGATCATGCGGCGGTGCCAACGCAGGCTAAGGTAGAGAAGTTGCTCATGGAAGAGGGGATTGCTTTTCCCCGTCAGGAGTTTGGACGAGAGAAACTGGTGGAACGCATTCGAACATTTGCCGACGCCTCCCGTGCGACGATTTTGAGTCAAATTAAAAAAATGGGAACCAGTTGCGATTGGTCACGTCTTGCCTATACGTTTGATGAGAATCGTAATCGAGCGGTGAACGAGTTGTTCACCCGCATGTACAATGACGGACTCATCTATCGCGGGTATCGCGTGGTGAACTGGTCTGTGAAGGGGCAATGTACCTGTAGCGATGATGAGCTTGCGTATGTTGATCGCAAAGCGAAACTTTACACATTCAAGTACGATGCACAGTTTCCGTTTACGATTGCGACCACTCGTCCCGAAACCAAGTTGGGTGATACGGCTGTGGCCGTGCACCCAAGCGACGAGCGTTATGCGCAGTTTGTGGGTCAAGTGTTTGAGGTAGATTTTTGCGGGAATCCCTTGCGTCTTCATGTGATTGCTGACGAAGGAGTTGATCCTGAGTTTGGAACAGGAGCACTCGGCGTGACACCTGCACATAGTGCGATCGATTTCGTCATGTACGAGAAACAAAAAGCTGCTGGTAACGATATCGGAATTATTCCCGTCATTGGTTCAGACGGTAAGATGACGACTCAAGCGGGTCAGGAGTTTGAGGGTCTCACGAGCGAAGAAGCGCGCGAGAAGGTTGTTGCCAGATTGAGAGAGGCAGGATTACTTGTGAGTGAGCATGAGATTGAGCAGAACGTTGGGACATCAGATCGATTTGGGGATGTTGTTGAGGCGATTCCTATGACGCAGTGGTGGCTTGATGTGCAGAAAGAAATTCCTGGAAAAGGGAAAAGTTTGCGTGATCTCATGCGCGAGGCGCTCACGATCGGCCTGCATGGAGACGAGAAACAGAAAGTGACTATCAATCCAGAACGGTTTACAAAACTTTATCTCGACCGGGTTGAACAGTTACGCGACTGGTGTCTTTCTCGACAAATTTGGTGGGGACATCGTATCCCGGTTTGGTACAAGGGTGAGGAGATGGTTGTGGGACAAGAACCAGAAGGTGAAGGATGGGTTCAGGACGAAGACACACTTGATACCTGGTTTAGCTCGGGGTCCTGGACCTTCTCGACACTTGGTTGGCCAGATGACACTCAAGATTTGAAGCATTTTCATCCAACGACTTGGATGCAGATGGGATATGAAATTCTTTATCTTTGGTTGATGCGCATGGTACTTATGAGTGCGTATGCATTGAAGGAAATTCCATTCAAAGAGGTCTATATCCACGGGATGCTTCGGGATAAGGATGGGCAGAAGTTTTCTAAGTCTCTTGGAAATGGCATCGATCCGATTGAGGTGATTGAGAAGTATAGTGCGGATGCGCTTCGGTTTAGTTTGATCACAGGGGTGACGCCGGGGAATGATTCTCGGTTTTATGAGGAGAAGGTTGAAGCGGCGCAGCGGCTTGTGAACAAGCTTTGGAACATTTCTCGATTTATTTTAAGTAGTGTTGATGAGATGAACCATGGGGCGGCGTTTTCAGAATTGTCACCAAGCTCCATGGCGGACAAGTGGATTTTGTCTCAGCTTGTGCGGCTCGAGGAAGACGTTTCCTCGCACATGCAGGTTGCTGAGTTTTCTCAAGCCACAGAAAAGTTGCGGGAGTTTACGTGGAGTAAGTTTGCAGATTGGTATTTGGAGATCGCAAAGGTTCAACGTCAAAACGAAACGACAAAAGCCTCCACCGACGCCATTTTGGTTTACGTGCTTGAGCACCTACTGACCTACTGGCATCCAATCATGCCATTTGTGACAGAAGCGATTTGGAAATACATTGAGCCTGAGGAGTTCCTCATGGCCCACACATGGCCGGTTATGCGACAGATCGACTTAGATCTCGAGGCAGAGCATCAGATGGACCGCCTTCAGGAGGTGGTGTCAACGATTCGGAATCTACGCTCTGAGTATCAGATAGATCCAAAAAAGAAGATTACAGTTGTCCTTGTTGGCTCTCAGCTTGAGTCTGAACAATCAGCAATTGAATTCCTGACAGGGGCTCAGTCTTGCACATGGGTCAAAGAAGCTCCGCAGGAAGGGGAGTCTGTGAGTGCTGTCACGAGCGTCGGACAAGTAGTTGTTTCTCTTGAGGGACTGGTTGATAAAGACAAAGAGCGTGCGCGTCTTGAAAAGGAGCGTGACGAGGTGATGGGGTACATCAAAAGTCTTACGGATAAACTTGCGAACGAGGCTTTTACATCCAAGGCTCCAGAGCAGGTGGTTGGTGTCATGCGGACAAACAAAGAAGAGGCCGAACAGCGCCTCAGTGTGATCCAAGAACAACTAACCGCTCTTTAGCCGTATGATTGAAATCCTTACCTTTTTGTACCTGCAGCAGGCGATTCATCTGCATAAGAATTAACTATGTACGTGCTTCAACAAGCAAAGCAGCAAGTGCTCACAGAACTTAAGCAGGCGGTTAAAGGACTCAGTCCAACGCAGGCGGATCTTGCAACACCTCCAGATCCATCCATGGGGGATATTGCCTTTCCTTGTTTTGCCTTGGCGAAACAAATGAAACAGGCACCAGATGAGATCGCGCGTGAGATTGCCGCAAAGATTGGTTCAAAGGGCTTTATCGAACGCGTGAATGCGGTGGGTCCTTATGTCAACTTTATTTTTAGTAATGCTACATTCGGATCGAGTGTCTTAGGTGAAATTCAGAAGCTGGGGAAGGCTTATGGGGTTTCTACTGTGGGGGAAGAAAAACGAGTCATGGTTGAGTATGCAAACCTGAACTCGCACAAGGACGTGCACATTGGGCACCTACGAAATTTGTTTGTGGGTCAAATGGCCGTTGAGGTGTTGAAGATGAATGGGTACGATGTGGTACCGGTGGCATACATCAATGATCTTGGAGTGCATGTGGCAAAATCTGTTTGGGCGATGAAGAAGTATCACGGAGAGGAGCAAGTCCCCAAGGAAGATCGAATTAAATTTCTTCGCGAGGTGTATGTGGAAGCGAATGCGAAGCTTGAGGAAGATCCGTCTTTAAAAGAAGAAGTCTCGCAGGTGTTTTTAGAGCTTGAGAATCAACGAGGTGAGGATGTGGCTAGGTGGAAAGAAACGCGTGATTGGTCCATTGACTACCTCCGCGACGTGTATGACGAGCTTGGGCTGACACTTGAGCATTGGTATTTTGAGAGTGATCTCATTCTCAAGACCAAGAAAATAATTGATCAGCTTATTGAGGACGGCCTCGCTGTGGAGTCCGAGGGGGCCTGGATTGTTGATTTACGTGATGAGGATCTTGGAGTGAATCTGCTTATTAAGTCTGACGGAACATTGTTGTACAACGCAAAAGATCTTGGGTTAGCCATGAAAAAAGAAGAGGATTATCACCCTCTGCGATCAATCTACGTGGTCGACATGCGGCAATCGCATGCCTTGAAACAATTATTTGCTACGCTTAAGCGCATGGAGTTTGATCGGGAGCTCATCCATTTGGCGTATGACTTTGTCACGCTCTCTGATGGGGCGATGGCTGCTCGAAAGGGGAACGTTGTTCGTTATGAAGTGTTTCGTGATGAGATGATTGCACGTGCACATGCGGAGACACGGGAGCGACATGAGGATTGGTCTCTCAAAAAGGTGAATACTGTTTCTCGTGCCGTTGCTTTTGCCGCCATACGTTTTGGTATGCTGAAGCAAGATCTTGAAAAAAGCATTGTGTTTGATCTTGAGCAAGCGATGTCGTTTGAGGGGTATACTGGTCCTTATCTTCTCTACACCTATGCACGTATCCAAAGGCTGTTTACGAAAGTTAAGAAGATCAAGCTCGATTATGCGGCAACGAAGCTTACAGAACCATCTGCCCATGACTTGATGATTTTACTTTCGTCCTATCCAGAGGTCGTTTTCTCTATCGGGCAGACACTACAGTTATCGAGATTACCTCAATACTTGTTTGATCTTGCAAAAACCTTTTCTGCCTTTTATAACGACGTTCCGATTGCCACCGCCGAACCCGAGATTGCTGCACAGCGTCTTGCACTATCTGAAGCGGTCCAACAGGTGCTTGAAAACGGCATGGAGCTCATGGGGATTACTCCCGTTGACGAAATGTAGTGTCCTTCTCTAAGATCGATGCATAGATTCCCAGTAAAAAAATATGTTTAAAGACAAACAGGAGAGTAGATCGTCACAAAATGGAGGAAATCAGACCATTATCGCCCAGGGCGTGAAAGTTGAGGGGGATTTTCATTCAAACGGGGATGTGATCATTGATGGAGAAGTGGCGGGGTCGGTTGAGACCTCTCAGTCGCTTCAAATCGGTGAGAGTGCTCGCATTAGTGCGAATGTGATTGCCAAGAGTGCTGTGATTGCTGGTGAAGTGCGTGGAAACATTTCTGCACTAGATCGGCTTGAGCTCACGGCAACCTCTACGGTGCATGGTGATATTCAAACAAGCCTGATTTCTGTTGCGGCAGGGGCACAGATTAATGGCAAGCTCACCATGGGGAAGGGGGTCGCACGTACTTCGGAGCCTTCTGTCGAGACAGAAGAATCGGAAGACTAATTCACCCTCATGTACTGCTACCTTTACGATGAGTTTATTCAGGAGAACAAGCGCTTTGAGCGAGAGTTGCTTGAGGTAGAGAATCGGCTGACAGACCTTGGCATTGCTGGAAAAATTTCCCGCCTTGCGTTGTTTCGAAATGCAGAGGAAATGATTCGTGATGAAATCGATCGGGGTGTGGAGACGATTGTGGTCCTTGGAAATGATGAGACCATTCGAAAAGTCATTGATGTTGTGGCAGACAGCCAAGTGGTGTTAGGGATTATTCCCTTCGGACCCAACAACAAGCTCGCCCAGCTCATGGGGATTCCTGAGGGGGTTGGGGCTTGCGATGTGCTTTCCGCTCGTCGAGTAGAGACGATCGATATCGGGACCGTGAACGGACGACGGTTTATTACCGGACTCACCATTCCAAATTTTAAAGCAGAGATTACATGCGATGAGCAGTTTCGTATTTTTGCGACCACACGTGCAGAACTCGAGATCCGTAATTTGGCAAATTTATCCGATCCCTGTGACGGGATTTTAAACACGGTTATTCGTTCGGCGGTTAAAAAAGGATGGGGGATTTTTGGCAGAAGTGAGATGCAAGAAAGTACCTTACCCATGCAGTCGCTCGCCATTCGTTCAGAGAAATCCATCAGCGTCTTTGCCGACGGAGAAGAGCTTGAAGGGACAAGGTTCGACATTGGAATTGAACCCATGGCTATGCGGGTGATTACGGGGAAACAAAGAATGTTTTAGAAAAAAACGGATAGAAGTCCGTTTTTTGAATTGAAAAAGCACGCCGTTTACGTGCTTCATGTGGTCAATATGTCGATCCAGAGGACGGCGACGAGTGCCAGTGTGGCACCGAGGATGGTTGTGACTGTGATGACGATGCCTGGAGTCTTGAGTCCAAACCATTTGAGAAGTCTGATCGTGAGAGGCTTGTAGAACCAGTTGTCGACAAGATCGGGGAACACCATGGCTCTTAGGTGGCCAGAGATGATCGTCAGTGGACAGCGGCAGCTAAGCAGGGCTTGCACACCAACAATAGTGACGGCAAAGGCGGAATGCATGTGTCTTAAGGTCTTGAACTCTTCAAACGGGTAGAAGATGTATCCTCCTAACCAGAAGAGGATCACGAGTACGTGTAGTGCATCCACAGCGAGCGCCAATCTCAAGTAGAAGCGTTTCCTCTTTTCTGTCATGAGGATTCTCCGGTTGGTGCGAGAGAAGGGTGGATGATCGTATAGCGTACAAGAGTCTCTGTCAATCCAATAGAAAAACCAGCAGAGAATCTGCTGGTTTTTCTGGTGCGCAGAAGAGGACTCGAACCTCCAAGCCCCGAAGGGCACTAGCCCCTCAAGCTAGCGCGTATACCAATTCCGCCATCTGCGCATCGGGACGCGGAGAAGCGTAACTGATTTGATCGAATGATGCAAGAGTGCTGGATGACTCCTACATTCTAAATGAAAAACGCGTGACCGGAGTCACACGTTTTTCATGGTGGGAAGCGTTCTGATACATGGAACTACTCGGGTGAGCAGACTCCGCTGGTCCTTATCTGTCTTGATTTAGATAAAAAGATTACAAGAATCGGATCTGCTTTAAAGAAATAGCGCACCCACGGTTAGCGGAGAGCCTCACGTAAGTGAGCTATCTCTTCGCTAGCGCGAGTGCGCGAGTTTGGTCGTTAGGACGTGGGAGGCTTTAGAAGGAGACCTCACCATCAACCGTAACGAACTCGACCTCGACCTCAGGCGTGCCGTAGAAGCCATCGAACTGGTCCCGAGGGATGTCGTCCTCCTGTAGTTGGATGTTCTCGATGTCGATCTCCTCGCCGTACTTCACGACATCGAACCGCAGGTAGTATCCCGTCTGGTTCAGGCCCCGGACGAAGAGCTTCATCATGACCGCGTGCTTCTTGGACATCTGTCCTCCGTTGTTGGTTGTCTCAACCACTTACGGAGTTTGTCCGGTCGGAGAGGGCTCGCCGACCGCGGGGTCAGCGTTCTGTGCTGGCGGAGATCTCCTTCTGACTCAGTCGCCACATGAGAATTGCGACACGCGCGATCATGTACGTCGTGTATCCGCCGACCGCAGTGATGCCCAGCACCATGAACACGAAACCGAAGATCGGCAGCCCTCTGTTGCTGGGCTCGGAGATGAAGTTCGAGACCAACATCAACGTGCCAGCACCCAACAGGGCAGCCATGACACTGAAGATGAACGAGCAGAGCTTGTACAAGATGGCCATGCAGCCTCCTTGTTTCTCGTGTAGGTGGATCCAACACGGATCTTCATCGTTTTACATGGCAGCACGACAGAGATCTGGGTTGAAGTTAGCAAATCTCGAACGACAAAATATACGATAAATTGACGATTTTGTCAATCTATAACGGGATTCAAACCCTCTTCCGTTTGAATCCCTCAGCCCCCACCATACAAATGAAAAACGCGTGACCGGAGTCACACGTTTTTCATGGTGGGCGTTGAGGGATTCGAACCCCCGGCCTACTCGGTGTAAACGAGTCGCTCTAACCAACTGAGCTAAACGCCCAAGTTTGCTCCCAAATGAGCGACCTTGCCGCTTGTGGGGCCCTGCCAGCTCCTCGCCGTACCTTCTTGGTACGGTTCGGGCGCTGGCTTCCCACGACGGCAATCTCATCTCATTTGGAAGCAAACTTCACCTGGCTTCGACTATATCTAACGTTCAGCATGCTAGACCATTCCTACTTTAAGATCAAGTCTGTATACTTAAAATAATCAAAAACAATATGAAATTGAAACAATTATCACTTCAGCATATTACTGTTAGAATTTTCCAGATTGTGAAACGGTTTCCGCTCGCCATGCTTGTGTGCGTGATCGGGACCATTACTGGGATTGTTGCGATCCACGCTGATGAGCCAGGAATTCTCCCAAACATTCTTTTAACACTGTCTTTGGCTGCGCCGATTTTTGTTTCCACGGTTCTGATACTTGGGGCAAAGAAGTTGAGTGTTCCACAGCAGTGGGTGATGAATACTGCGTTCCTTGTCCTGCTCGGTGTGTATTACGTTCTGCTCCCTGATCCATCAGAGGCCGACACGATGCTCTACATGCGTCACATCATGTGGGCTTTGGGTTTTGTGCTCTTGGTCACGTTTATCCCTTTTGTGAGCAAGAAAGGAAAGGAATCTATCCTTGCCTTCTGGCAATACAATCGAGCTCTTTTATTTGCACTTGTGCTCACGTGGATCTGGGTCGGTGCGCTCCAGGCAGGTATTTCGATTGCACTTATGTCGATCGATTTTCTTTTTGAACTCAATATTGACGGGGAACGGTACGCAGAACTTTGGGTGGTACTTGTTGGAACCTTTGCCCCACTCTTTTTCTTGAATCGTCTTCCAAAGAAACCTCAGCAACACGACACAGCACTTGCGTATCCAAAAGAAGTGCGGTTGTTCTCTCAGTTTGTTCTTGTGCCACTTGTCAGTGTCTACTTCTTGATTTTGTACGCCTACACGATTCGTATTTTGATGTTATCAGAATGGCCTGAGGGGCAGCTGGCTTACATGATTCTCGGGTTTTCATTCCTCGGTGTGCTGACGTACTTGGCGCTTTACCCATTAAGGTCAACGGTGAACTGGATCAAGATTGCTGGGACGGTGCTCTTCGCTGCCATGATCCCTCAGGTAGGCATGTTATTTTGGGCCTTGTGGTTCCGCATTTCTCAATATGGAATAACAGAGAATCGCTACTTCGTCTTTATCTTCGGCTGCTGGCTCGTTGCCATGAGTGTCTATTTTCTTGTGAGCAAGTGGAAAGATATTCGGATCATCCCAGTTACCATTTTTCTTATCGCATTCCTTACTTCATTTGGCCCATGGGGGGCATTCAGTGTGTCAGAACGTAGTCAGATCCATCGATTAGAAGGGCTCTTGGTGGAGAATGGGATCTTAGTTGATGGGACGATTCAGAAACTCTCCACGCCTCAGGTGACTGGAGATTCTGAACAGATATCTAAGGAAGATCAAAAGGAAATCAATGCCACTGTTCGTTATCTCTATCAAGTACATGGTTTGGATGGGATTCAGGCATGGTTCAGTGAGGACTTAGATCAAATAGATGGAGATAAACGAGGTTATCAGGGGGTTCCTAGGGTCGTTGTAGAGGAGTTGATGGGGATTCAATACCTTGATCCGTGGGAATCCTCCCGCTATGAACAGGTGCTTGTTGAAGAAGGTGACACGTTTTTTCTTCTTTCAGACGACAGAGGGGGAGCGTTTGATGTCTCAGGCTATGATGTGTTTGTCGAATCTTACACCTGGCAGGTATTTATGATTGATGAGGTTGAATACAGGGCCGCTGTTTCTGAGGATGGAATGGGCTTTGAAATTTTTCGCGAAGAGACGCTCTTGATCAATCATTCGCTTCAGGAATTTATGGGTTCATTGGAAGGTGTTGAATACACGCGGTCTGTTTCTCCTTCAGAGATGTCTGTGATGTTTGAAAATGATCTTGTGCGTGGCCTGCTTTACATTGAACATCTGAGAGGTGAGCGTGACGAAGAGGGGAACTATGTCATCGAAGAGATGACCGGACGTCTGCTCATCTCCTTTGTTGAATAGTGCATGTTATACTAAAGACCTATGTCACCATTTTTTCGCATACCCCTCGGACTCATTGTGATGGTTATTGGATTTTACATGGTCGCAAAGACAGGGAAGTTTATCGAATGGTTTGGTTCTATCCCGTTTGCAGAAGACAAGTTTGGACAGGGAGGCTCCTACTTCTTCTATAAACTTCTTGGAACCTTGATTGTCTTTATTGGAATCTTTATTGCAACCAATATCATCAGTGACATTCTTGGGGATCTGGCGTGCATCTTAACAAGTTGCAATCGATAAGTATGGTTATGGCGACCGGTCGCGCATTACTTGATCCGTATCAGGCACTCAGGCGTGCGGGGCTCAAGACAGATATGTGGTATGCGGATCTTGGGGCGGGAACCCTTGGGCACTTTGTGTTTCCTGCTGCACAAATCGTTGGTCCTGAGGGGCGAGTGTATGGCGTTGATATTCTCAAGGGAACCATCGAGTCCATGCAGAGTAAGGCACAGCTTCTTTCTCTGCCGAATGTGATACCTCTTTGGGGCGACATGGAGCGTGCGGACGGTATTCGAATTGAATCTGAACGTATGGACTTAGTGAGTCTGGTTGGTGTCGCCGAACTCGTGAAAGGTTCTCCTCAAGTGTTGCGTCACGCCTCTCGGCTCCTCAAGCTCCACGGACGGCTTCTCATTATTGACTGGGGTCCGGGGATGGGTTCCATTGTGGTGAAGGATGAAGATCGTATTGCGTCAGAAGGTGTCATCCAAGAAGTGCTTAAGCATCCGTTTCGACTCGTCGAGGAATTCAAGGCAGGTCCACAGCATTGGGGTCTCATTTTCGAGAGGACGGCTTGACGTTACGAGTGACGATTGGATATCCTTTTTGCGCTAAGTGTAATGTTTTCAACTAAACGGTATGAATTTTCTGATTCTATTGAATCCAAATTACTGGTTCACCATCGAGGCACCTCTTGTGACGGGCCTGATGGGGAATGTCCTCTTTGGTGTTTTTGCCCTCTGTTTCCTTTTGGGGATTGTGACTCGTGTGGTCGCTTCTAATCGGACAAAGGATCTCTATGTTCAAAAGCTAGGGCAGCGTGCGGGGACATTGTTTGTGACCATGGGACTTCTCGGAGTGGTCTTATTCTTCTTTAGCTATGAACGCATTCAGTTTTTTGGTGGACGGTTTTGGTATCCGCTCTGGCTTGTCGGATTGATTGTGTGGCTGCTCGTGCTTGTCCGGTACGCAAGACGTGATATTCCAGCGATGCGAGAACGGGATATGAATCGGAAGTCCGTCTCAAAGTATCTTCCAGCAAAAAAGAAAAAGAGAAAGAAAAAGCGTTGATATGGATGTCAGGAGGCGGTTTGGAAACGCAGGGGAATCGTTAGCGGCTGAGTATCTGAAGTCAGAGGGATATGTGATTGTTGCGAAGCAGCGTCGGACACGGTTTGGTGAAATAGACCTCGTGTGCCTTGATGGGGCCGAGGTCGTTTTTGTTGAGGTGAAGAGTCGTCGGACAAAGACGTTTGGATCCCCGGAAGAAAGTGTGACGAGAGAGAAGATTCAACGGATGGCGAGATCTGCTGAATGGATTTTGAGAGAGGAATGTTGGCTCGAGCGTCCCTGGCGTTTAGATGTTGTTGCGATTGAATATGATGTGGATCCGCCTAAGATTACACACATCCACGAGATTGACATGCCGAGTGACACATGGTAGCGTTGAGCTACTGGAACCTGTCGATGAGACAGGTTTATTTATTAGAAACTACAAATGAAGTTGATCAAAACATATGTCATCTCTTATTGAACAAGCCATTCGTCAGATCTGTGAAGAGAAAGGATTAGCCTATGAATCAGTGATTGATGCGATTCAATCCGCACTCGCAGCCGCCTACCGAAAAGATTTCGGTGACAAAAATAGCAACATCGAAGTCGAGTTCGATCCAGCAACGGGAGTCTCGAAAGTGTTTGATGTCAAAACTGTTGTCGAGGATATGGATCTTGAAGAGCTTGAACGATTGGAAGTGGAACGCAGAGAACGTGGCGAGGCTCTTGCCACACACATCGAGCAAGCACGCAAGAAAGGGGAGGATCTCCAATCGATTTCAATCGATGAAGACATGGGTCAACGGTTCAATCCAAAAACAGATATTATGGTTTCTGAGGCTCAGGTACTCAAGATGGGTGCCAAGATCGATGACATCATTCGCACAGAACTTCCCGAACCAGAAGAGTTTGGTCGCATGGCAGCCATGACCGCAAAGCAGGTGATCACTCAGAAGCTTCGTGAAGCTGAACGTGAAATTGTGTTTAATGAGTTCAAGGAGCACGAAGGAGAAATTTTGAATGGAACCGTGCAGCGCCGTGAGGGACGCATTGTTCTTGTGGATCTTGGTCGTACAACCGGTGTGATGCGCCCAGAGGATCAAAATCCATCTGAGCGTTATAACCTAGGAGATCGGATCAAGGTCTATGTGCGCCAAGTAGGTCTTACGACAAAAGGACCGGAAATTCTTGTCTCTCGAACGGCAGAAGAAATGGTTTCAAAACTTTTTGAGTTTGAGATTCCAGAGGTTGCTGATGGACTCGTCGAGTTGAAGGCAATCGCACGTGAGGCCGGGTCTCGATCAAAAGTAGCGGTCGCAACCGAGGATGATTCCATTGATCCAATTGGAGCCTGTATCGGTCAGCGCGGAACACGTATTCAAACAATTATTGCAGAACTTGGTGGTGAGAAGGTTGATATTGTTGAATGGAGTGATGATCCGGTGGCATTCATTACACACTCGCTTTCACCAGCCAAGGTATTGAGTGTAGATCTCGATAAGGAAGAGAAGGCAGCCTCTGTGAAGGTGGCAAATGATCAATTGTCGCTTGCGATTGGAAAAGGCGGACAGAATGTGCGTCTCGCTGCTCGATTGACTGGCTGGAAGATCAACATTTCCGGCAATGAGGAACTGGAAACAAAGGAAGAGGAAAAAAAGGAAGGTGAGGAGGTCGGAGAGGTGGTCATGGAGGCAGCCGTGGAGGAAGGAAGTGAGATCGGGGAGCACGAGCCGGAAGAGGTAGTAGTTAAGGAAGTCACAGAAGAAGTCGTTGATGCATTAGAGACTCCTAAGGAGGAATCAGCAACATAACTATGGGGAATCTTTTTCACACGTTTCTTTACGACCCGATTTTCAACCTGTTGGTATTCTTTTATGGAATTATTCCGGGGGCAGAGATTGGGTTTGCGATTATTGCTCTTACGATTTTGATCAAGGTCATCCTTTGGCCGTTCATGAGTAAGTCCCTGAAGGCTCAGAAGGCTCTTCAGGAATTGCAACCAAAAATTGAAGAATTGAAAGCTAAGTACGCAGATGATCGCGAGAAGCTTGCGAAGGAAATGATGGAGTTGTATCAGACAGAAAAGGTCAATCCTCTTTCATCGTGTCTGCCAATCATTATTCAGCTCCCCATTTTGATTGCCTTGTATCGGGTCTTGTTGGCTGGGTTTGGTCCGGAGACTCTTTTGAATCTTTATACGTTTGTTCCGAATCCTGGTTCCATTAATCATATTTTTCTTGGGGTCATTGATTTATCTGTGCCGAGTGTCTACTTGGCTGTTCTCGCTGGATACTTTCAGTTCATGCAAACACGCATGCTCATACAACGACGTCCACCAAAGCAAGTGCGTGGAAAGAAGGGGGCAATGGATGAGTCCATGCTTGCAAGTATGAACAAGTCCATGATGTATTTTATGCCGGCGATTACGGTGGTCATCGGATCGTCTCTTCCCGCAGGGTTGACGGTCTACTGGGTCACCGTGAATATCGTATCGATTCTCCAGCAACAGTTTGTTTTCTCGAAGATTCGGGATGTAAAAAAAGAGGATTAATTAGAAGTATAAACAAGAACCGCTCTCAGCATTGTCGAAGAGCGGTTTTTGAATTTGAAAAAGACCCCGTGCAGGTCTTTCAGGAAGCGTTCAGGATGAGCCCATAGGCGATGAGGCTCGTGGCGATGGCGAGCGTGGCGAAGCCAGCAAACATGAGTGCCCCCTGGTTTTTCTCGTAGATCTCCGAGATCTCCTCGCTGTGTTCACGAACCGCGTCTGAGGCTGGAACGTGGGGGAAGCCTTGCGAGACGAAGTAGCGATTGAGCCAGACGATGCTGTCGGCCGTGCGCTTGTTGATGTTCTTCCAGTGCCTGAGAAGCAGAGCGCCTCCCAGGGCCAGTGCGGCCGGGATGAGCAGCAGGAGTCCGTATTGCACGTAGATGTTCATCTATCCTCCAGGCTAGTGCAAGAGAAAGACAATAAGGGAAATAAGCGGTTTTGTCAATCGTCCACAGGGGCAAACGGTGTGAAACGTGTAAGATGATGACGATTTATGCCCACACCTCTTGAACAAGCGACGGTCCGAACCTTGGCCTGGTTTTCGCTTACGGGATACCCCGTGACAGTCTTTGAGGTCTGGAAGTGGATGATTGAGCCGGAGAGGACCTATGAACTCAGTGAGGTGTATCGGGCTTTTGCGGAGAGTGAGTGGCTCAGGCAAAAGGTTCAATTTCAGGAAGGGTTTTATGCGCTGAAAGGAACCTTGCCCCTTGCAAAACAGATTGAGGGTCGGCATGATCGGTTTGTTGATGCCCTTCGGAAGTTTCGCATTCTTAAACGTGTCCTTCCGTTTATCCAGATCGTCCCTGGGGTTCAATCGGTTGGGGTGGTGAACACTCTCTCTTGGTGGTTTACCAATCGCGAGAGCGATATTGATCTGTATATCATTACACGACCGAATCACATCTGGCTGACACGCCTCTTGCTTGTGGCTCCGTTTGCTCTTTTGAAAAAGCGTCCTCATACGGGGGCACAAGATCCGTTTTGCTTCAGTTTCTTTTCGACACGGGAGGCGCTACAGATGGAGCGTGTGAAACTTGAACGAGATTACTACCTTGCCTTTTGGTGCAAGTCGATTGTGTCGCTTGTGGATCATCAAGGTGATTTGATCCAGTTTCAACAAGAGAACCGGTGGGTGAACCGTGTCCTTCCACATGCACATGCTCGATCCGTTCATCCCTACCAAACGCTCCGTTATCACATCTCGTTTCCTATTTCTCTTGGGTGGTTAAATGCGATGAGTCGCACACTGCAGCGTAGACGACTTCCCGCAACATTGAAGGAGATTGCAAATACCGATTCTCGTGTGGTGGTCACAGACGAGATGTTGAAATTTCATCAGAACGACCGTCGAGAATTCTATCGTGATGCGTTTGAGTCCTTGTTAGAGCGTCACCTATGAAATTAAAGCTCTTCCACATCTTCTTTTCGCTTTCGGTGTTCCTGCTCCCTTGGCAGACACGGTATATTTTTCATACGCTCTCTGCTGGAGAGGGAATGAGTGAGTACGGCGTTCTGTCGATTTATGTGGTTGAGATATTGGTGGTTCTGGCGTATCTCTTGCGCGGGAGACTCCAGTTGACTCCAGGCGCTGAGAAGCTGCTCAAAGCCGTCATGGTGACAATGGGAGCTGTCTTTTTTTCTTTGGCATTGTCTCATGTTGTCACGGTTGGATGGTTTCATGTGCTTCATGTACTCACAGCCTTCCTCTTATTTTCTCTTGTGCTCGATGAGCGGACGTCGCTGAATCGACTTTCTTTTCTACTTGCTCTTGGGCTTGTAGGGCCTTCACTCCTTGGTGTGTGCCAAGTGGCTACAGGGTCGAGTGGTGCTTCGACCTTGTTAGGACTCGCAACAAAAGACGTTGCGGTTCAAGGTGTTGCGGTTGTTGAAACAGCGACGAGTCGTATGATGCGGGCCTATGGAAGTTTTCCGCACCCGAATATTTTTGGTGGCTATGTGGCCGTTGCACTGATGATGCTTGCTTGGAGCATACGTTCTCTTACCTCAAAACGTCTTCTGTGGCTTGTGGGAAGTTTGGTTGTGCTTTTATCCGCCACACTCATCATGACGTTTTCTCGTAGTGCGTGGTTTGGACTCCTTTCGGCGCTCGTACTTCTTGTAGCTCAAATGCTTTGGATTCGGAAGATGCCTCCCTCACGAGCTGTACCCCTGATGACTCTTGGTCTCGTGAGCGTGTTGATTACTCTGGGGATTTTTCACAATCAGCTACTTGCTCGCTTCAACCCCTCTCTCCATGTTGAGGCGACATCGATCGAAGAACGTGCCAGTCAGTATACGAGTTTTAATGATGTGTATTTTACATCGACGTTGGTTGGCGTGGGGCCTGGTGGGTATGTCTTTGCCCTTGAGTCCTTAGATCCAGGGCATGAGGCATGGAGTTATCAACCTATCCATAATACGTTTCTTCTTCTCATGGCCGAGGTTGGCATGCTTGGATTTGTGCTTGCCGCAAGAGTGATCTGGCTTCTGTGGAAACAGCTGCGACTGAACCGACGACGAGCAGGGGGGGTGTTTGGGACCTCTCTCCTTGCCCTTCTTTTTGTTGTGGGTTTTTTTGATCACTACCTCTGGAGCCTGTGGCCAGGTTTGGCACTTTCTGCCCTTGCTCTTGGATGCGTCGCCCGGTACAGTTTTGAAGAGACGAAACATTTTTGATCCAACCTATGAAACCAGAAGGATTTCGCAATCGTCACGAAGAGGAGACAGGGGGTCGTGTTGAGATTTCGGAACACATGACTCATATCGTGGATGTGGATGTGATGGGTGAGCAGGTGCGTGATCTGCGACGTGAACATTCTGCATTATCAGACGAGGCTTGGGTGAAGCGGGTGCTTAAAGAACACGGACGGGATGTCCAAATGCCAGAAGGATATCAATGGAGTCCAGAGCTTGAGGAGGAAATTCGTTCCACACCTATTGAAGGTGTGCGAGAAAAACGTAACGGTGAGCAGCCACCACCACCAATCATCGATCAAAACGGACCCGTGGCACCCAATGCAATTTATGTGCGCGGACTTAAATGGCAGATCGGGAAAAAAATAGCTCAGGGAGGCTTTGGTTCTGTGTACGAGGTGCGTCATGGGGGAGGGAAACAGCGGAAACGTCTCGTCAAGCTGATGGCCATTTCCGGTGATCGTCCTAACAAAGCGCATTTGACTGGGCTGCTTTGGAATGAGATCGGTGCCGCAATGGCTGCTGGTGACTATGTGGGGGACGAGGTGGTCTATGATGAATCTGATGGGCTGTGGATTGCGTTTGTGATGGAGCGTCACCGTGGCTCAAGTTTGAAAGATGTGGTCCTTCAGCGCCGCTATGAACAACGAGAACCCTCAACTCCTCCTGTGGCTAAGGTTGTTTATGAACCAACACTGCCACTTGCGAATATTCAACAACGTATCGAACACCCTCTCGATACTTCAGAAGAGTCTGTAAGACCCTCGTATGAGGTTCTGGATTCAGAAAAAGCCATGCAGGACATTGAGCCATCTAAAGAAGGAGCGAAGTGGATGTATAAACAGGCCATGGCACTTCGGTCAGTGGTGAGTGTCTTGAGACGCATGCATGCGCAAGGATGGATTCATCGAGATATCAAGTCCGACAACGTCATTGTGAATCTGAATGATGGGGAGGAATCTCTTTCTCGCCCAATCGATTTTGGGATCGCCGAGCGGGCCGGAGCGATTCGTCGATTTATTCCATCAATGCTGACAGGAACCATCTCTTACATGCTGCCAGAATCCGTTGCTGGGCAGAACGCTGATCGACGTATTGAAGATTATTGGGGAGCCATGCTCTCCACAGCTGAGGGGTTAGGACTTGTCGATATGGAAGCGTCAAGAAATAATCTGTCGACGCTTCAGATTCTTTATAAGCAACAAAACGGCACCTACCTCCATGCGCCACAACTCGCTCACCCAGCCGATGCAGAAGTCTACTTTCGTCGTGAGGGGATTGGGGGGGTTCAGCAGGAATTCATGCTCTGGGTGTATCGATTTATTTTGCCGCATATGAATATTGAGGATCGTCAATCCATGTGGCGCGAGCGTGGTGTGACGAAGACACTCGATCTTCCTCCTCGACCAGAAGGACTGACATCGCTGGATGAAGAGGAAGAACCATTTTTGGAGACGCAAGGCGATTTTCTTGATGACGATAGGTTTGTAGATGAACTTGAAGGGTTCATCTGCCGGTTGGCACAGGAAGCACAGATGCCGATTCCAGATAGGGTCCTTGAGCAGCTTCAAGAGTTTCCGGATGATCAAACGGTTGAAGAACGTATCTTGGTAGAACACGCAGCAAAATAGATCACCAAAAAGATCTCTTGACAGGGTTTCACAACTTAGACAAAATGACGGCGTTAGCACTCCTACGTATAGACTGCTAGCGTCTTATTTTATCTAACACTATTAAGAATTTATTCACACGAGTATGAAACTCACACCTGTTTCAGATCACATTGTCGTGAAAGCGGTCTCAAAAGAAGAGACGTCAGCTGCTGGGATTATCATTCCAGATACCGTTGATAAGGAGCGACCAGAGCGTGGAGAGGTTGTGGCGGTTGGTCCTGGACGTGTTATGGAGAATGGTTCCCGTTCACCGATGGAGGTTTCTGTCGGACAGACCGTCTTGTTTAAAAAATACGCGCCAGATGAGGTTAAAGTGGATGGGGAAGAATATCTCATTATCAAAATGGACGACCTTATGGCCGTCGTCGAGTAATAACAGGAGAACAATATGGCAAAACAAATTTCATTCAATGAAGACGCACGTGCCGCACTCAAGCGCGGTGTTGATAAGCTCGCAAATGCCGTGAAGGTCACACTTGGCCCTAAGGGACGCAATGTGATTCTTGACCGAGGCTATGGAGCCCCAACCGTGACCAAGGATGGTGTGACGGTTGCGAAGGAAATTGAGCTTGAGGATAAGTTTGAGAATCTTGGTGCGGAATTGGTCAAGGAAGTGGCAAGCAAAACAAACGATGTTGCGGGAGACGGAACAACGACTGCTACTGTGCTCGCTCAAGCCATGATCACAGAGGGACTTCGAAATGTCACCGCGGGTACAAACCCACAGTCCCTCCGACGCGGGATCGAAAAAGGCGTTGAAGCACTTGTGCGTGAGATTGCAAAGATCGCCACCCCAATTAAGGGTGGGGAGATTGAGAATGTTGCTTCTATCTCTGCAAACGATCCTGAGATTGGTGCCATGATTGCGAAGGCTATGGAGAAGGTTGGAGAGAATGGCGTCATCACTGTTGAAGAGTCTCAGGCGTTTGGTGTGGATGTTGAGGTTGTGGAGGGGATGCAGTTCGACAAGGGTTATGTCTCTCCGTACATGATTACAAACCCTGATCGCATGGAAGCTGAGTATCAGGATGCCTATGTTTTGCTCACGGATCGAAAAATCAGTTCGGTGCAAGATATCCTTCCATTGCTCGAGAAAGTCGCCACAACGGGAAAGAAAGAGCTTGTGATTATTTGTGAAGATATCGACGGAGAAGCGCTTGCCACCCTAGTGGTGAACAAGATTCGTGGAGCCTTCTCCACGCTTGCGATCAAGGCGCCTGGATTTGGTGATCGACGCAAGGCCATGCTCGACGATATTGCTGTCCTCACAGGTGGAAAGGTGATTTCTGAAGAGATTGGATTAAAGCTTGAGAATGCTGAACTGGTTGACTTGGGTCAGGTACGTAAAATTGTGACCACGAAGGACAACACGACGCTTGTTGAAGGGCATGGTGACAAAGAAGCTATTCAGGAGCGGGTGAAGCAGATTAAATCGCAACTTGAACAAGCTACTTCTGAATTTGAGAAAGAAAAGTTTCAGGAGCGTATCGCAAAGCTTTCTGGTGGCGTAGCTATCATCAAGGTGGGTGCGGCAACAGAGACAGAGATGAAGGAGAAGAAGCACCGCATCGAGGATGCTGTCGCCGCAACCAAAGCGGCTGTGGAAGAAGGAATTGTTCCTGGCGGTGGAGTTGCGCTCGTGCGTGCCATGCGCGCGCTCGCTGACGTTTCGGCTGAAGGAGACGAGCGTGTGGGAGTTGATCTCTTGAAACGTGCGCTTGAGGAGCCGCTTCGCATGATTGCCGCAAATGCCGGAAAAGATGGATCAGTTGTCGCAGAGAAGGTACGTGGGGCAGAAGGTGGATTCGGCTACAATGCAGCAACGGACGTGTATGAAGATCTTGTGCAAGCTGGTGTGATCGACCCAGCCAAGGTCACACGATTTGCTCTTCAGAACGCAGCATCGATTGCGATTATGGTGATTACCACCGAGTGCGCCATTACGGATCTTCCAACCAAGGACGAACCAGCAATAGGGGGAGGAATGTCAGGTGGCATGCCAGGAATGTATTAGGGAACAGCCCTACTCAACAGAGAAAAGACAGGGTATAAGCCCTGTCTTTTAGTTGGAGAAGCGGCTCAGTTCTGTTACAATTAGCTAAGAATTAACCAAATCTATGACACAAAAGAATACATCTCATTCATCAGAAGGGCTCCAGGAAGATCGTCTTATTGCGGCTATTGGGTATCTTGGGATCCTTTGCGTGGTTCCGCTTTTACTTAAGAAGGATAGTAAGTTTGCGCAGCATCATGGAAAGCAAGGTTTGGTTCTGTTGATTGCCTGGCTCATTCTATGGGTGGGAAACATCATTCCAATTATTGGACAGATTGTCTGGATGCTTGGAACCATTGTAATCCTTATTCTGATCATTCTCGGAATGATTAATGCGCTCAACGGAAAATTTTGGGACATGCCTGTCTTAGGAAAGTACGCCAAGCAGATCAAACTTTAAGTTATGAAGGAGTTACTTGCTAACATCCAAGACCTCCAGGTCCGCGCACGCGAGACGTGGGGGTTACTTTGACCTTGATGCCGTGGAGACACAGATTAAGACGCTTGATGTTGAGATGACGGCACCGGATTTTTGGAATGATCAAGAGCAGGCACAGCGTGTAAGCAAGCAGACAGCGGCTCTGAGGTCAGAAGTTGAACAGTGGAAAGGGTTTCTCGGGGAAGTTGCCGATGTAGAAGAGTTTGCTGCGCTTGCTGAGACTCAGGGGGACGAGTCCCTGTATGACGATATTGCAAGCAAGCTGAAAGATTTGAAGGAGCGGTTTTCCAAAATGGAATTCGCCACACTGTTTGCAAGCACCTATGACAAGGATCCGGCCATCATCTCGATTCATGCAGGTTCAGGAGGAACGGAGGCTCAGGATTGGACAGAGATGCTTCTGCGAATGTTTGCACGATTTGCTGAGCAGAAAGATTGGGATGTGCGCATTTTAGACGAGTCACGCGCAGAAGATGTGGGGCTAAAGAGTGTCACTGTTCGTGTGGAAGGACGATGGGCCTATGGGTACTTCAGGTCCGAGGCGGGCGTGCATCGCTTGGTGCGCATCTCGCCATTTGATGCTGAGAAGATGCGGCACACCACGTTTGCGCTTGTTGAGGTGATCCCTGAGCTCGATGATGTTTCAGAGATTGAGATCGATCAAAAAGATTTGCGCATTGATACGTTCCTTTCGAGTGGGAAGGGGGGGCAGAGCGTGAACACGACGTATTCGGCCGTACGCATTGTGCATCTCCCCACGAAGATTGCTGTTTCCTGTCAGAATGAACGGTCGCAGCAACAGAATAAAGAGACAGCCATGAAGGTTCTAAAGTCGAAACTCCATCAGATCCAACTTGAAAAACAGCAAAAGAAAAAAGACGCATTACGCGGAGAATATACCTCGGCTGAATGGGGGAATCAGATTCGTTCGTATGTGCTGCACCCGTATAAGCTCGTCAAGGATCATCGGACCAATCATGAGACGTCGGACACGCAAGGGGTACTCGACGGGGAGCTAGAACCTTTTATGGAAGCATTTCTTCGATGGGAGCTTGAACAATCAGATCGGTTCGAAGAAGCAAATCGTGACAACGATTAATATGGCCAAGAAATACAAAACAGCATTAGTGACCGGGGGAGCGGGATTCATTGGATCCCATATTGTGGATGCACTGATTAAGCGACGGATTAAAGTGTATGTTGTCGATGACCTGTCGAGTGGGCGAAAGTCGAACGTGAACCCCAATGCACACTTCACCAAGATGTCGATTTTGAATCCTCAGTTTCCGAAGTATCTCAAGCGTGTGAGCCCAGACATTATTTTTCACACAGCTGCACATATTAACCTGCGTGAAAGCATTATTGATCCGCCGAGTGATGCAGAAACAAACGTGCTTGGCACACTCAAGCTGGCTCACCACGCCGGAAAGATTGGGGTGAAGAAGATTGTCTTTTCTTCAACGGGTGGGGCGATGTATTCCACAGACGCACGTATCCCAACTTCTGAAAAAGTCGCACCAGCGCCGATTTCTCCTTATGGAATCGCCAAGCGTTCGGGGGAGATGTACTTGAACTTTGCTTATCACGTGCATGGGATCGAGTATATTGCGCTTAGATACGCAAACGTCTACGGTCCACGTCAACATGCCAAAAGTGAGTCTGGTGTGATTTCAATTTTTGGAGAGAAGATGCTTCAGGGGGAGCCTGTGGCTATTTCAGGGTCGGGGAAGCAAACACGTGATTTTGTGTATGTGGACGATGTCGTGCGGGCAAACATGCTTGCTATGAACAAAAAGGTGATTGGGGAGTTTAATATCGGTACTGGAAAAGAAACGGATATCAATACGCTGTTTCGAAAAATGAAAGACATTACGGGTTACCAACTGAGCCCAAGAAAACTTCCGGAACCTCCGGGAGAGATTGCACGCTCAGCACTTGATGCACGCAAGGCACGAGCTTATCTCGGCTGGACACCGAAGACACGGCTCGAAGAGGGACTTCAAAAAACCATCCGATCATTTCAAAAGAAGTAGCATGGACATTTCTCGAGAACAGTTAGACGAGGCTATTGCCGTCCTTAAACGAGGTGGTGTTGTTGTGTTTCCAACGGAGACGGCTTATGGACTGGCAGCAGATGCGACGAATTCAGAGGCCACACAGCGTGTGTGTGAGATCAAAGAACGAATTCAGGAGAAAGTCCTTCCGATCATTGCGGCTGACCGAGCAATGGTTGAACGTGTTGCCGGGATTCCTAGTGGATTTAATCGGCTTGTGACACGTTACTGGCCAGGTCCGCTTACACTCATCTTGCCGGCGCTGTCGGAACAGCTTGCTCCGGGAGTGATTGCGAACGACGAAGTCGCTGTTCGGGTTTCTTCGCATCCAGTCGCACGTGCGCTCTCAGAAGGGTTGGGTCAGCCCATTGTTTCAACCTCTGCGAACAAATCGGGCGAGCCAGTGTGTTATTCCATTCAGGACGTGCGAGACCAGCTAGGAGCGTTGCCGGACTATTATCTTGATGCGGGCGAACTCATTCCAGAACCTCCGTCTACCATTGTCACGTTGGATGATTATGGTTTGCCTGAGGTGTTGCGTCAGGGAGGCATCAAGATTGACGAGCTCTAGCTATGTTACCTCGAGCAAAAAAAACATTTGGTCAGAATTGGCTGGTGGATGAGACTGTAGTGCGTAAGATGATAGAGGGAGCAGAAATCCAAGTGGGGGAAGAGGTGCTTGAAGTTGGCCCGGGTACAGGTATTCTTACACAGGCACTCGTGGACGCTGGGGCGAAGGTTACCGCGATCGAGGCTGACAAAACATTAATCGATGGACTTCAAGAGCGCTTTCATGATCAGATCACGCTCTACCTTGGAAATGCTCTGAGTGGTTCAGGGATGCGACCCGCAGTTCCGTACAAGCTCGTGGCAAATATTCCCTACAACATCACTTCAGAGCTGATACAGACATTTCTCACCACAGAACCTAGACCCGTGAGTCTGATTCTCATGGTGCAAAAAGAGGTTGCGGATCGAATTACGGCCAAACCTCCAGAGATGAGTCTACTTTCTGTGGTGTGCCAGGCTTATGCAGAGTGCAAGAAACTTTTTACGGTCCCCGCAGGAGCCTTTAGACCCATTCCCAAAGTTCAATCGGCCGTAGTGAGGCTTGATCTATTCCCTATGGGGGATCAAGAGTCAGTCATTCAGATCGCAAAACAGGGTTTTTCTTCTAAGCGCAAGCAGCTTCACAAGAATCTTTCACCCCTCAGAGGTCTGGATTCAGAACAGGTAAAAATGTGGTTGACAGACCTAGGTTTTGACCCGCGAGCACGCGCTGAAACCCTCACTGTGGACGACTGGAAACAACTTACCCACAAATACAAGCAATTGATTGCTCAAAACACCTAGGACTTACCTAGGTGTTTTGTTATAATGGTTTTAAGATTATGGCGATTAAACGCATCGGAAATCGCCCGCGTTCACCCCTCGGAGCGGAGCAGAAGATTGCTTTTGCTCTATTGATGTTTCTTGGGGTTGGTGGAGTCTTTTTTGGCTTCAAATCCTTTGGTGCAAACTTGATGCGGCCGATTCAAACACAAATTGCAGACCTGTATACAGGGGAAACGTTTTTGACCACAGGGGAGCGGGAGGCTGAGGCGCTTGAGGAATCAAAGACGAAGGACACAGACGGTGATGGTTTGGTCGACTACGACGAGCTCTACATCTACAAGACGAGTCCCTACATTATTGATTCAGATTCGGATGGTTATAGCGACTACGAAGAAGTCTATTCAGGGAATGATCCAGGATGTCCTGTTGGTCGAACCTGTAGCTCGGTGGATGGTGATGCAGAAGAGGCCACAACAACCAATCCAGCGCTGGAGGAACTGATCGAGGCGGAAGCAGATTCAGAATTAGCTGGTGTCGACATTGACTTGAGTGATCCGGAGTCTATCACTGAATATCTCCAGACAGTGACAATGAATGAAGTGCGTGCCGCACTGTTGGAGTCAGGAGTGTCCCAAGAGGAGTTGGATGCAATTGACGATGAGACTCTTGCAAAACTTTTTTACGAAACGCTTTCAGAGATAGAAGATGAGGGAGCTGCGGCAACAGAAGAAAGCACAGAAACGACTGAGTAACCTTATGCAGGTAACGCCTAAAACAAAACGATTTGTTGTCACTCTATTCCTGCTCGTTTTTTGTTTGAGTCTTGGGTCGGTTTTTCTTTCTGATGTCCCGCAGGCTCAAGCAGCTTTTGCATCTCCTGGACAATTCGGTAGCACCATGGACTATGCAACCGCAAGGCAAGAAGTGAGTGCTGGTGCGGCAGAGGGGGCATGTCCAACGGGTGGTCCGATCACAACGACTTGTCCAGCTACAGGTTTGAGGTTGGTTTTGCACACGATTGGAGAAAAGATTATCAGTCCACAATTTCGATTGGTTCTTCTGCAAGCACTTTTGAATGTTTCTCAATTTGTTCTTGATCGATTGGCTTACGAAGCAGCTGTATCGATTGCTTCGGGTGGTCCAGGTGAGACGTCACTCTTTTATGATAAATCACCCGCAGAAGCCTTTGGTCAGTTAGGACTTGATGTAGCAGGTGAGACTCTTGGTCAGTTGAACGATATTACAAATGGGTATCTAGGAATTGGGTTCAACCTGTGTGCTCCCAGTCCACTGATTAACTGGGCTGTTTCCATTGGAATTAAACAGAGGTATCAGCCTGACAAACCTTCCTGTGACATTTTGGAGGTAGGGAAGAACTGGAATAATTACATCTCGAATACCTATCAGACGATTTCAGATCCAGATACGCGGAACACGGCCATTAAGAAAAAGTTTGCTGAGTCTTTGGCACCAGGTGCGAATGAGCTCTCCGCTTCGTTGCGTTTGAATGTGGCTGTTGATCAGCAGATTCATGAGAAAAAGATGACGAACTTTTTTGAGCGTACCGAAAAAGAGTATCTAGATGTCATTAATTTTATAACCGGAAATGTAGAAACACCTTCTGAAACGCTACAAGCAGAATTTACGAAGACGACTCTTGATGCAGATGGAAAGGCTACGCGTGACGCAAACTTGCAGGCAGCCATTCAGAATGCAGATCTTTTGGGAGGTCTTGCGGTTTCAACCGCCTCGACATTTGTTAATACACTTCTTTCAACACTTTTGAATCGGATTTATACCGGTTTATTTGCTATTGATACTCCTGACATTGACCTTAATGATTATGAAGGAAGTAGTGGAGGCGATCGTGGTGCCGCCGAAGATCGTTTTGCATCACTCCTTACTTCAAGTCCAATCGCCACAGGTTCGATCGATCTTTTGAGCAATTTTGTGGTGTGTACTGCTGGGGGTGGTAATAATCGAGGGTTAAATAATTGTGTGATGGATTCGAATTTTCTTGCGGCTGTTAGTCGTGGAAACAGTGGGGCACCGCTCACGGTGCAGGAAGCCATCAATGAGGGTCTGTTGAATGGTGATTGGCCTCTTATTTCTCCAGAAGATCGTTCTTCCAACCAAGATGCATTTTGTTATACCTATGGGTACTGCTACGGAAACATTGTGAAGCTCCGTAAGGCACGTGTTTTGCCAATTGGCTGGGAACTTGCTGCACTTCGAAATGATCCGAGCAATCCAGATTCGCTCCAAGAGATCATTGATGGATTTGATGACTGTACCGATTTAGGAACGGTTGGTTCTGCCAGTTCTGACAATGATGATAATCGCTGGTGTCACTTAATCGATCCAAACTGGGTGTTAAAGTATCCAGAAACTCAGTGTCGCGCCACGGTTAATGCGGAGATTCGTGTCAGTTCGTTGGTGAATGGTCGATTAGGGGAGTGTGTGGACGCTCCAAGTTGTATTGGAGAAGACAACGATGGAAATTGTACAGATGGCTATGGTTACTGTGTCCAAGAGCGAAACGTTTGGCGTTTCCGTGGAGAGGAGTGTCCAGAGCAATACACCACATGCCTTGCCCTTGAAAATACAACAACAGGAGACAGTGATGGGTACCTTGTCAGTACGGTGGACTATAGTGTGTGTGATGGGGACAATGCTGGGTGTTTATGGTACCGCACGAATAAGTATTACTCGGATGGGGGAACAGAGGATGATGAATCAGACGATACCTATGAGTGGCTCCCAGATGGAGTCGACTACATGACAGCAGAACGCGATAGCGTAAATCGCTATCAGAATTCAGCGGGGGATACATCCAGCCGTGCTTCGTTCGGTGAATACGCCTCAAAGGATGACGTTGATGATGCAACGGCAGCTGAGGTCTACTCGTACGAGGATCGTCTCTATGTCACACATGCCGTTTCTGAGTGTGATTCTTCTGACGCAGGATGCACACAGTTATACGAAATTGACGAGGATACCATCTTAAACGTGGTGAAGAATCCGAGTTTTGAGGATGACGACGATGGGGATGCCGTGCCAGATAACTGGCAAATCGTGAGTGGTTCAACCTACGACTATGACACATCTGGTGACGCCTATTACGGGGATGCTGCGCTTGAGGTTGATGGAACATGGTTTGGTCAATATGTTGGTCTTGCACCAAGTAACTTTTACACATTGAGTGCCTACGTGCGTGCGGATGATGCATCAGAATCGAGTGGAAACATTTCGATATTCTTGTATGACGAAGATGGCGATCCTGTGAATTTAAGTGGAACGTCCGTTGGCGGTGACTGTGATGGAACGTTTTCAAGTACGGGTTCCTACATTGTGACACTTGATCCAGCCGATACCAGCACCCTTCCTACTGGGGAATGGACACGCGTGGAGTGTACGTTCACCACGAACACAGAAGTCACCCAAGGACTCGTTAATGTGACGAGTGGTGGGGTACTCCGATTCGATGCAGTGCAATTGGAAGTAGGAGAGAACACAAATGCCTTCACCACAGGGTATCTCACCGTACCAACGGCTGCTTACTACAAGATCGCTCCGGATTACCTCGGATGCACAGGCGCCTCAACTGATCCAGATGCGTGCGACAGCTACTCCCAAATGTGTTCGGCACAAAATGTTGGATGTAGCCTTTATACTCCTGAAGACGGAGATCCATCCGTTCCAGCCATTATTTCCGAACTCGATGAGTGTCCATCCGAGTGTGTTGGGTATACGACCTACAAGCAGGAAGCCACCAGTTACGATGACGAAGAATTTCCACTCTACTTTATTGCAGACCAGGCAGCAGGCTGCTCTGAGCAATATGTTGGGTGTGATGCATTTACCAACCTAGGTCTTGTCACAGAAGGAGGGGAGAGTGTTGAGTACTACACGGAGCTTCGTGCATGTTTAACAGAAGACATGGCAGACGATTCTGATTCTGCAAAGACTCCGGCCGTTTTTTATACCTGGGAAGGTTCAGATAATGCGGGATACCAGCTGCAGACCTGGTACTTGCTTGAGTCGAATTTGAGTAGCAGTTCAACGATTACCTATACCCAAGATGAGGATGGAGATGGCACGCTTGATGTTGATCCAGACACCTCTGCTGACGTGGCGCCATGTGTTGAATGGCAAGTGAGCAGTGAAGATACTGTTGTTTGTGCAGATGATTCTGCAACCGTGAGTACACTTGAAGCAGATGACGATTGTAACGAGCACGATGACATTTTTAATAATCCAGATTGCCGTGAGTTCTTCGACGGAGAAGGAACTGTTCATTACCGTCTCTATTCTGAAACGATTAGTGTTGACGATGCCTGTACGGCGTATAGAAAAGACGAATCTTCCGAAGATGATTGTGATGCTTCTGGTGGATACTGGACTGCACAGGGATTCTGTCGTTATTACTCGTTGCCAAGTTTGGCAACCGAGTGTCCAGAGGAGCAGGCAGGATGCCGACTCTACACCGGTGGGACGGGTCGCAACGCCACAACACTTTTGAGTGAAAACTTTGAAGGGGGAACTTATGGTGACTTCGAGTCTCTCACGGTCTCAGCCACTCCAGGACTTTCAATCAGTAACGAGTCTGTGGCCACAGAGGGGCACTCATTGCGTATCACATCCTCTGCGGGGTACGGCGGGTTTGCAACATTACATGAATATTTGAATGGTTCTGACAACACAGATGCCTTTGATGCAGATAATGCAGCAGCAACCTGTACCAGTTACTCGGCTCGTTATTTGAGTGACAGTGATGGTGCCTGTTTAGTGGATTTGGATGGCGACTTAGAAGGAGACGCAGCATGCACCATTGAAGATGGAGAGTGGAGCTGTGGAACCGTGGTGGACACCCTGACCGCCGGCAAAACATTTGTGGTCGAGTTCTGGGCTAAGGGTTCAGCGGACATGCTCGTCGCCCTTGTCGAGGATGGGGGAACTTCCGCTGTCTACCACGATTTTGTAGATCCGGATAACACCTCTACAAGCTATACAGATCTTGAACCAATTGAACTTACGGGTTCTTGGGAGGTGTATTCCGTTGGACCGCTCGACACATCAGCTCTAACAGACGTCGATCAAGACGCTGTCCTCACGTTCCTCCTAGACGGAGCAACGTCAGGTGGTGATGAAGAGATGTTTATCGATAACATTACCTTCAAGCAAGTCGAAGAGAATATTGCCATTATTAAAGACTCATGGGTGGTTCCATCCACCTGTGACACCTCTCCAGCTGGTGTTGAATCAAATCAGTACTACCTAGGATGTGAGGCTTACGAGGACCAGAAGGGGAATGATGTTGACTTGTATCAGTTCTCAAGCCTCTGTGAAGAAGAAGTGGTTGGTTGTGAAGCGTTCTACAATACCTACAACTCCGACTCTGAATACCAAGAGGTGTCCAACGCGCGTTGTGTCTATGATACGGATGGAGATCTGAGTGATGGAGAGACCATTCCTTCGAACAGAACCTGTGAGGTGGACGGTGTTGAATACTGCACCATTACTTCTGGTCGAAGTTATTGTACGTTTGACGCCGAAATGACGTTTGAAGATCCACTCCCAATCGATTCCAGTACGGGATTTGGAATCGTTTATGGTCCTGAAACGGTCATCGTGCAGGGTGATCAGCCGGTGTATATTGTGGCGGATGATGCCTATGCCTGTTCTTCTTCGGTGATGGGCTGTGAGGAAGTTGGTGTTCCAACGTTTAATCAGGATCAGAGTGAAGTTGAAAGTTTTGAATCAACGTACCTCATCAATCTCCCATCGGATTACGAAAATATTTTGTGTTCGAATGAAGAGTTGTTTTGTGAAGAGTGGAGCTCATCAGATGGAAGCAACTGGTACTTCAAGGATCCATACGACAAGACCTGTGAGTATAAAACCTCCGTCACGATCGATAGTCAGACCTACTATGGTTGGTTTAGAACGGATACGAGTGAACCATGTTACTTCGACGACACAGACGACGACGAGGAATGGGATTCAGGGAGTGAAAATGCCTACTTAATCTCGGGTGAGGAGCTTGGGATTTGGAATAATGGCGATGATGACTACGAAGCCTGGATCGCTACCTGTCCAACGCAGTACGATTTTTGTACCGAATTTATTGATGTGGTGGATACTGGTGGGGGACTCAATGAGGACGGTCAGTCCTACTATGTCACTAATGACGAATTGCTTGACGAGGAAACACTGACAGACACACAGCGCTGCAACGGGCTTGTGAGCCAAAAATTTGGTTGTGCACTCCTGAACAACACCACCGATTCAGATCTGAACTACAACGCAAGTGCAAGTTATGTGACGTCCACTCATGCCGATGTCTTCTATAACCAAGATCCAAACGATCTCGTTGATCCAATTGATTGTAATTTGGACGAGGGTGGGGTTTTCGAGATTTCAGCTTCAGACGCTTCAGACGCCGGCATTGCAGCGAACGCTGATGGAAATTACGAAGTAAACCTTTGCGCACGACGCTGCTCATACACGCTTGATAGCACAGATGACTCGCTCACGACGGATCTATCTGATCGGTCAGGATCGTTGCGATGGCTTGAACGTTCATGTTTGGTGGATTCAGATTGTCCGGATCTCACCACAGCCCTTGGGGAGGATGAAAAGGGAACCTGTCGGAATGTGGATGATCTTATCTATGCTTTAAGTTATGGGGATGCGGAGGATTATTATCTCGGTAACGACTCCAACGAAATTCTAAAGGTTAACCGCGACCGCACCTGTGCCGCTTGGTTGGCTTGCGAGAGCTCAAAAACAAGCTGGAACGCACAGACAAATGCGTACGACACGATCTGTGATTCGATTGACCTGTGTGTTGAAGGACAGATTCGTGGAAGTAGTGTGCAGTGTACGAATTGGGAAACAGAAGACCCTGATATTTTGACGGTTTTTGACTACTCAGCACGTGACGTGAATTGGACCGGAATTGAGTATTCTGGATACTCGATTCCAAACCAGCTGCCTGTTGAGTATTACGATCAGTTTGATTTGAACCCAACAAAGGTCTGTGTGGATTCTGATGGTGATGCGTACACAAACGATGCCGGGTATGAATATGCCTGCAACGATGCTACCGATTGTCCAAATTCAACCACAACATGTACAAGTAATTCTACTTGTTCACTAAGTGGACTGTGTAATATTGATGCGGGTGTCTGTTATGAGACGTGTGCAGATGACTATGGTTCAGATTATCGGTTGGTTTACAATGCGGGCCCATGTGATTCAGCAGAAGACGGTGGAGTGGGTCAAGGTGGTTCGTGTACGATTGGCTATTGTGCAAGCTCGCCCGCAGACGTGTGTTCTTCCAACAGTGATTGTGTCGATGAAGACTGCGTGATTGGTTACTGTCAAGCAGAGGGGGTAAGCGGCTATACAGATGATAGTAATCCAAGTTGTTCGACAGATGATGATTGTAGTGGTGTCGTTGATTCAGATGGAGGAGCCACATCCGTTTGTGACCCCATTCAATCCATTTGTGTTGATGTACTCACGAGTGACGAAACAAACCGTGTAGGGTGTTCTGATTTAGATGACCCAACAGAGTGTTCTGGGGCACAGGAATGTATTACATCTGACACCACAGCTGTTGGATCCTGTTTTAACAATCGCTGTCTCACAGACGTTGTTGATTCAGATGGAGATCATTTTGCAGATGCCATCGACAGAAGTCAGTTAGGCGTGGAAGAGTGCCGTGGATATCCAGAGACCGACTCCCCATTCCCTTACAAGGTTGTTGAACAGTGGAATAAAAAAACTGATTCAAATGACGATGGCATTCCAGATTCTTCCTCTATTACACTTGCCTCAAGTGAAGATGGGGTGGAGCCATGGTCCACTCCTTACAATTACGTTTCTGGTTATCAGGATGCGATCGTTTGTGCTCCAGATGAAGATGGGGTCGTGAATGATGATTGTTTGTGTAGTTACGATAAAGTTGAATACGGAGAAGGGACGAAACACCTTTATTACGAAGCCGGAACGATTGCGAATGATCCAATTGTTGAAGGATTCTGTGCTTCCGGAGATAAAGCGGGTTGGCCTTGCTCAGAGGATAGTGATTGTGACGGATCTGGATCAGCATCCAGTACCTGTGAGAGTGCCACAAGTATTCAGACGCTTTACGGTTGGCAGGGATACTGTATTGAACGAGATACCTCGATTCAACTCAACGGAAGTTCCCAAGATCAGGATCAGGCCTGCCTCACATGGCTCCCGGTTGACCAGCTTTCTGGGGCCACAGACCTTTATGGAAAGTACACAGAAGCAGGTTACCCACTACAAAATACCTACTTCTGTACGGAGGTCGCTCAGTACTTTGACCTGTATCCAACAGGAGCAAAGTTAGATAGTGATGGTGTGGTGGATGATATAGAGTGGGCCTGCGCAGATTCTGGGTTTGCTGGTGGGGCTTGTGATGGATGGGAAGAAGGTAAGGGAGATCCTTATGGAAAAGATGATATCTGTATTGATAATGCTCTGTGTCCTGATCAGTATTTTGCGATTCTTGGTCATTGCGACAACACCATCTCTGATGCGATCGGTGGAGAGGATAATTGGAAGGATGCAGATGGTGAAGATCATGCAGATGCGTTGTGTCAGGATAATGTGATTGATGATTACTTAGCTGAACACGGAGCTTCGGACGACTGTCCTTACATGTGCATCCATCGAGACAGTGTTCATCTCCAAGGTCCTGATGCTGGGGAATCGTGTTTGGATTCAATTAAAGATAATTCAGGTGATTACACATATCGAGGGGAGAACACACTTGGACAGTCCGTCTACTCCGCTGGTTGGCTTAACTATGGTCCAGATGATTATGAGAGTGATGAGAGTTTTTTAAGAGACTGTGTCACCCGTGGAGTGAGTGAGTGGTATGACGGGACATGGCCGATTGGGAGTTCGGATAAGTATATTGCGAGTGATGGACTAGTTGCTGATTTGGCACAGTTTTCTCACATGGCGTGGGGCCCAATGGATAATTTCGGATTTGGAAAGTGCAGTTCATCATCAAAACTCTGCACGTCCGATGATGACTGTACTTATTCATCATTTTATGGGAATTACTGTGCTGATTTTGATATCGATAGTGATCATGATGGTATTGTTGATATTCCAGCTCTTACTTGTATGAATGATCCATCGGTCAGCTGTACGGCGGCTACAGAGACTATTGACTGTTCCGGTACAACATACACAGGCACCTGTGTGGAAACAACCATGTACGCTCAAGCAGAGAGCTTTGAGGGGTATGGAAGCATGATGCCGTACTTGGCTTGTGCTCAGATTGTGCAAGCTTCATCAGCAGACCCGGATGATTCAAACAAGGCTTGGACCAATCGTTTGTGGGAAAGTTACTCAGATCTCTACACAGGCGGAAACAGAAGTGATTTCGCAGACGGTTCAGGGGATATTTATCCATTTGATTATGCGGTGACAGACTCACCATTAGAACTCGGTCGTGCGTTGTTTGAGGAGGTGTATGAAGAGTCTGGGGAGGGGTACATGATTATGTCAGAGCTTTCAAATGATAGCTTCCCACTCCCAACACGTTCATGTAATACCTCCAACAATGCCGCCTTTGATGATAGTGGTGATGTGGCTTGGTCTGTTGGAATCGCGACAACTCCAGACGATTATTGTGATGCCTCGTACTCGTGGTGGGAGTATCCGATGATGAAGCAATGGCAATGGCTTCCTCCAGGTTCAGATTATGATGCTGACGGACCGGAGAGTTTTCTTCCAGTGGAGGCGAATGGTGACTACGCCGTTCTCTCACTGCCGTTTGAGGATCTTGATTCAGAAGATGTTTTTGCCAGCGATCAAGTAGAAGATCCGATTGATGGTTTTGGTAACAGCACTTCATTGGATTACAAGAGTATTTCAGAATTCTTGAGTCAGTACTTTGCAGAGATCTTTGCTGTTTGGGAGTACGATGATGATAATACAGCGTATGATGACTGGGATTCTGCTGAATCAGGGGATCAAGGGGGTGCGTATGTGCTTGTTAATTCAGACCATGCATTTGACATCAGCTCTGGTGAGGATTCAGGAAGCTTAAAAGAAATTGATAACTTTGGGTCTGGAGCAAACAAATTCCCTAATGATGATGAACGAGCACCGGTGATTATCTCTGTGGGGGAGTGTGTTGGTACGCAATGTTATGAAGATGAAGAAGGGGCGTTCAGTGTGGGTGAAGTAGATAGTGGAACGCTTGTTGGTGAAGGAGAAAAGCGTGTGGACGTGAGCTTCTTTGTCAAAGGCGCTCCAAACCAATTGCCATTGAAGAAAATCATTGTTGATTGGGGTGATGCGTATACCTACACAAACAGTGGTCCAGATTGGCCAACAGATTCTCAAAGTGGTTCAACCGCCTCAAATAACTTCTATAAGAATCACCGTGGATTGGATGCGGGTGGAACAGAAAATTGTACAAAATCTGAAAAGTGGGGTGAGACGTCTGACTCATGTAGCTCAAGCTATGTGCTCTTCACTCACAATTACGTTTGTACAGCTGCCTATGTGAACTCACTCGTAGACAAGGGACGGGAGTGTGACGTAGGTGAGGATGGAAATCTCCTTATCTCGCCATGTACAGGAAACGCATCAGGTACCAGCGATAACATTTCCGGCGCTGACGGAGCCTGCGTCTACCAACCAAGAGTCCACGCAGTAGACAACTGGGGGTGGTGTAC
>Ga0210044_10001423_pt1 | contig 36343 bp, 26 predicted proteins | sample CryGey13umfilter_2_FD_183959 | JGI IMG/M metagenome (GOLD analysis project Ga0210044, IMG submission 183959) | Groundwater microbial communities from aquifer in Utah, USA - Crystal Geyser 4/9/14 3 um filter (SPAdes) (version 2) | ecosystem: Environmental > Aquatic > Deep subsurface >...
TGCGGTTAATACGGCTGTGGAATTTTCCTGGCCAGTCGAGCTTAAAAATACACTTGGGACAGGTAATGTCTATGCGTTGATTAATACCAGCAGGAAGGGTACAAGCAGCCCCTTTTCAGTCGTCTCTGGCAATCCACACCACTTCAAAATCACCTCACCCGCAACCAATACCGCTGTCCCTGCTGGTGCAAGCATACCAATTACTGCCCAATTGCAGGATATGTATAACAACCCAGTGGCTTTAGGGACATCTGTCTGCGTGGTATTTCACTCTGACAGCTTTGGAACATTTTCGTTTGGTGCCACGAGTACCACTTCTTCTGGCACAATCACCATTCAAACGGGTGCCAATGGTCAGGTATCAGGCACATATCAGCCAAATTCTCTGGCTGGAAGCAAGGCAGTATTTGTGGGTGTATTTTTGGCATCAAATAATACAGTATGCGGTACGAGTGGGGTCAGCATCCTTACCGTGCCAGCTGCAATAGCTACGATAACCGTTACCACACCAGCTACGGTTACAGCCGGTACGCCTGACACGATAAGTATTGTTGCCAGAGACAGCTACAACAATCCAGCTACAGCCACCCTTACCTTTACCGGCAGCTCTCTTGGTACAATTACCCCAACAGGGTGTGTGATTACAGGCGGGGTAGGGGATGGGTTTGTCTGGCAGGGTGGAGGCACATGGACAGATGCGGTCTCATTCACTAAGGCACAATCTCAGGCAATATTGAATGTTACTGCCCAAAATGGTAAAACAGCCACAGCGACATTTAATATCCTGCCTGCTGAGCTGGCTACAATGAGTACGGCTATTGTCCCCGGAACAGTGGCTGTAGTTGGTAGCTTGGTGGAATTAAGGGTGGGATTGTCTGACCGATGGGGCAACCCTGTGGCAACAACAACCGTTAATTGGGAGTCGCAGGGATTAGCAGCCACCACCACCCAAACCATAAACGGCACAGCAAGCCTTACCTTTACCCTCGGGACAAAGACTGGTGAGTATATTGTGAGGGCACAGGCTGGGACATTAACCGCAACGATCACCATTACTGCCATAATTGGAACACCAATACTATCCCAAAACCTTACTGCCTGCTACGGGACAGTAAATAAACAGGTGAATCTTGAGGTATACCTCAGGGATGGGGCTGGCAATCCATGTCCGGGGACAGCGGCATGGAAATTGATTGAGCCATTACCGGCAGCAGCATCACTTTCTGCTACAACTACCACTATTGACATTCAGACAGGCTCAGCAAGTATTACCCTGACCCCTGGCACTCGAAGCGGTGTGTATGTAGTGAGGGCATCAGTTGGGACATTGACTGCTACATTTACCATCACAGCCGCACCCGATGAGCCAGCTACGATAATAAATACAGCCATTACACCCGGAACAACGGCTATGGTTGGTAGTCAGATGGTGGTAAGTATAGGATTATCTGATAAATATGGCAATCAAGCAGCAACAACAACCGTTACTTGGCAGTCACAGGGAATAGCAGCCACCACCACCCAAACCATGAACGGTACTGCAAGCCTCTGGTTTACACTTGGCACTCGAAGCGGTGTATATATCGTGAAGGCACAGGTTGGAACATTAACCGCAACGATCACCATTACTGCCATACCCGGTGAACCAGCTATCATGGCAATTATGACCACTGGGACAGTGACTGGGGTTATCAGTCAGGTAGAATTAAGGGTGGGATTATCTGACCAATGGGGCAACCCTGTAGCAACAAAGACAATCAGTTGGCAACCTATCGGCAGTCTAACAACACAAATATTGGCAGCTACCACCACCCAAACCATAAACGGCACCGCAAGCCTTACCTTTACCCTTGGCACAAAAACTGGTGAGTATATTGTCAGGGCATCATTTGAGACATTGACCGCTACGATTACCATTACGGCTGTACCAGGCATTCCTCGACTTTCCCAGAGCTTTACCCATGACTCACGAACAGTTGGAAGTGGAATGTCCCTTGAAATAGGTTATAGGGATGAATCTGGCAATCCGGGTTCAGGCACAGTAGAATGGAGCCTGATTGAGCCATTGCCGGCAGCAGCATTCCTTTCTGCCACATTTACAACCATTAATCCCCAGACAGGTTCATCAACAGTCACCCTTACCCTTGGCACAAAAACTGGTGAGTATATGGTGAGGCTACGGATTGGGGCATTGACCGCTACGATTACCATAACTGCCCTGCCTGGTGAACCAGCTACCACCATTACCCATGGACCAGTAGTAGCTGTGGTTAATAGTCAGGTGGAATTAAGAATGGGATTATTTGACCAATATGGCAATTCTGTGGCAACAACAACCGTCAATTGGGAGCCTGTCGGCACTCTATCATCACAAATATTGGCAGCCACCACCACCCAGACCACGAATGGTACTGCAACCCTTGGATTTACCCTCGGGACAAAGACTGGTGAGTATGTTGTTAAGGCAACATATGATGGGAGGATCAATACCTTTACCATTACAGCCATACACGGCACACCATTGTTATTCCCTGTTGGCAGTGGACAAATAACCGGAAGGGTAGGGGAGGGTTGTCTACTTGAGGTTAAGGTTTGTGATGAATATGGGAATCCAGCCACAGCCACGGTTAGTTGGGAATTAGGCTTGACACCAGCCACAGCCACCCTTTCAGCTACAAATACCATTACAGACGAGAGCGGTAAGGCAAGGACTACAATTATCTTAGGGGATACGAGCGGTACTTATACAGTGAGGGCAAAGGCTGATGGGCTAAGTGACACAGTGCTCCAGATAATAGCAATGGCTGGGACACCAACGGAATCCAATACCACTTGGGTTGGACCACCCCCGCCGGCTACAGCCACAGCTAATGGCACAATAACAGTGGCTGTGAGCATTTGTGATGGCTATGAGAATGTAGTTAAGGAGGGAGCAGTTAATTGGGTAGTAATTCGTGGTACTAATACGGTGGCAACGATTACTACTAATATAGTCGAAGGCAAAGCAGAATTTTATTGCAAGCTCGGTACGATTGCCGGAACATATACTGTGAATGCTAAGTTTGGGGCAATATTGCTCAAGTCGTTCAGTGTTCGTGTAAATCCAGGGATACCGATTCTTTTCCAGAATTTTACCACAAAAACCTGCTTGCCTGGTGCGGATATTCCCTTAGAGATAGGCTACAGGGATGCGTTTGGTAATGTGGTTAATGGCACGGTTACATGGGAAATAATGCAGATGCCAGCTACAGCATCATGGAGTGTGATAACACCCATTATTAATCCTCAAACAGGTTCATCAACAGCTACCCTTACAGTGGGCAGTCTTACTGGTGCGTATGTAGTCAGGGCAATGGTTGGGTCATTAACCGTTTCGTTTACGATTACTGCCTTGACAGAAGGGGGTGCCTCTGATGAACTGCTTATCTATCCTAACCCTGTCAAGGTGCAGGAGTGGGATAAATTCACATATCCTGATGGTCCATGGGTGAAATTTGGCAGGTTTGATGGACAGGTGACGGTCAGGATATATGATGTTTCAGGTAGTTTAATCAGGATAATGGAAAATGTTCCACCTGACAATTTCTTTGTGAAATGGGACTTAAAGAATGATGATGGTGTTCAGGTAAATTCAGGGATTTATTTGGGCATTACTATAGCTAATGGGAAGAAAATGATTGGACGATTTGCGGTGATAAGATAGTTGATAGGTTTATAGGTTGGTGAGTTGATAGGTTTATGAATCTGTGTTCCTTTAACCTATAAACTCATAAACCTATCAATTTATGCAGGTGAAAACAATGATGTATTGGTTTCTGATAATCTTAACAAGTATAATATTTCCGTCTTTAAGCATGGCTGATCAGGGAACGAATGGAAATGCCACGATTAAAAGGGGTGTTGCCGGGGCTCAATTCTTGAAGATAGGGCTTGGTCCCAGGGCAATGGCATTGGGTGGGGCATATTGTAGCCTTGCAGATGATGCAGCTGCTGTTTATTGGAATCCGGCTGGACTTACTCAGATAAATGGCTATGAATTAGCTATGATGCAGAATAATTGGCTGCCCGGGATAGGTTCAGGGTTTATAAGTTTCGTCTATTCCCCTGAAGAGAAGGTGGCTTATGCCTGTTCTGTGAATCGGATGGATGTGGATAAGATGGAGGAGGCTATAATTGATAGTACCGGTAATTATAAGAAGACAGGCAATACCTTTGGTGCACAGGATACCATGCTGATTGCCTCCTATGCAAAATCACCATCCAAAGGAATATCTCTGGGCAGTAATTTGAAGTTTATCCAGCAAAGGATTGCAGAGGAGAAATCCTTTGCTGTGGCTACAGATCTGGGGATGTTATACCAGATGGGGTTCTTGAGGTTGGGGGTTGTGGCTCAAAACCTTGGGACAGGATTAAAATTCGTAGAGGAAAGGGTAAGACTGCCAATTGGTTACAGATTTGGGGCATCTATTGAAGGGAATATTAGAGGCAAGAAAACATTAGGAATAATAGAAACAGCTACTTGGTTAGAAGAAGCAAGTTATTTGTCTCTTGGTGTTGAGTCTTATTTGAATTCCTGGCTTACATACAGGGCAGGGTATCGCCATGAAAAGGATACAAATGATAGATTATACCTGCACAAAAAGAGCATTTTGAAGGGATTTTCCTGTGGATTTGGATTATCTCCATCGCCAAACTATCAGGTAGATTATGCCTTTGTGCCTCAAGGTGATTTTGGTTTTACCCATATGATTTCTCTTCAAATGAGGTTTGTGCCAAAGCCTGTGAAGGAGGAAGGTGTTAAGGAAGAGGTTCCTTCTGAGGTTGAAAAGGTGCTGCCAGCAGAGAAAGCAGAAAAGCCAGAGGTGAAGAAACCAGCGGTGAAGGAAGAAGTTGTTAAAAAACCAGAGGTGAAGAAACCAGTAGAAAGGGAAGAAGTGATTAAGAAACCTGTTATAGCTGCACCCAAAGAGGTTAAGAAACTACAGGAGCCAAAATACATGGTTGTGGTGTTGAGTGATAATGTTACCCTCTGGTCAGGACCAGGGGTTACCTATCAAGTCATCACCACTCTTAACAAGGGAACAAGTCTGCGAGTGCTGGATGACTCGAAGACATGGTACTACCATGTCCAACTTGAAAGTGGAACAATGGGTTGGGTTTCATATGTATTTGTGGGGAAGGAATGAGAGAGGGAAGGCACAAAGCATGAAAGAAATGGGAAAATTTCGAGCTGTGCAATCGGAATTAATCACACAAAGACACAAAGAACACAAAGGATAGAAAAGAAGAAAAATCTCATATATCTTTGTGATCTCTGTGGCTTTGCGAGAAGAAATAAAGGTTCTTCAAACTCTGCGAACTTTGCGTAATCTTTGCGTTCTCTGCGTTAAAGTTGCTTGCACGGCTCGAAAAATTTTGGATTTTAACTTTGTTGTGCCTCTGTGACAGACCCTAATTACAAAAATAATAAAATTATCCTTAAGTTTTTTAATAATTTTACCGATATAGAAGATGAGGGAGAATAAGAAGGAGGAAAAAAATGACCATTAACCCTATTACTGGTACACCGGATATACAAAAGACAGAGTCCAGAAATGTCGTGGCAAAGCAAATAGAAGGGAAAGCAATTCCTAAGGATAGGATTGAAATATCTTCTCGGGCAAAAGAGACACAGCAGCTTCGGCTTTATGCTGGGGAGATGGCAAAAAGAATAGCAAATACCCCTCCAGATACAAGAATGGAATTAGTAGCTCAAGCAGCTATTAAATTAAAAACTGGAGATTATAACCAACCAAATGTTACCAGAGAGATTGCACGAAGATTTTCTATGATGATGGGTCTTGAGGTATAATCTAAGTCGTCAAGAAAAAATAACTTGCAGAAGTCGTGTCATCGATCCATCATTCCATAACAAAAATCTGCTTTTCCGTAGGCTATAACAGTCTCACCCATTTTCCCCTGCTTTCAATGTCTGATCACAATTGCCACCTTGTTTCTAATTGCACAGGTGGGAATCTTTCGTGTAATTTTCTTGTTGACTTTTTTATATTCTACTGCTATACTAAACTCAACTAAAGGGAGGAACTATGCAAACTTCCAAAAAACGAGAAGGTCTTTCAAAGGCTATCTATGACCTTGGGAAAATTTCTTTTGCTGCTCTTGTTATTGGACAATTCGTTTCCCCCAATCTTTTCAATTCGATAATATTTATTGGCGGATTAATATTTACCGCCCTTGCATTTTTAACAGCATATTTAATAGAAAAGTGAGGTATAACGATATGATTAATTTGCTTATTCTGTTTATTGGCGGAAGTATAATACTTATTGCTGTAGGAATTTACTTCTATCTCCAAGATAAAAAAACAAAGGTTTGTTAGTAGAGAAAAAGTTGGTTGGGGAAAATGGGGACAGCGCCCTATTTTTTCTTCTAAAAATAGGGCGCTGTCCCCATTTTCCCCTGGGTGCTCTCTCTGCCGCACAAGTAAATATTATCGGATATTATTTTGGCTCAAGCCATAGTTCAGCACAGAAGAATGAAATGGTTTCAAAGGCAATGGGAAAAGACTGATTGCTTAATCGTACCTACTCAGGTTATTTAGGTTGTAGATTCTTGTGCATTGACTGAAATCAAATTAGTGCGAGGAGGTTTTTGATATGTATAAGGTTAAATTTTATAAGGGTGAGTACAGAGAAAGGCAGAAGCAGGCAAATGATGACAAATGCGTGGCTTATGTTGAACAACATTTTAACAGTGCAGGGGCAGGGGCTAATTATACGGTTGTAATCACAGGGTCAAATGCTTCATCAACAAGTATGAACTGGGGGCAATGGTATGCAGGTGCTGTTTCAAGAGAGTTTAATCTTCCCTTAGGCGGAGACAAGGGTGTTATGAAGGGTGGATATGATGGCAGGGGTGATGGCAATATCAAATATACCAATATGCCTGCCATCCTTCTTGAGCCTCTTTTTGTAAGCAATCCTCAATCTGCTGCATTAATTCGCACTGAGCAAGGACAGATGAGGCTTGCCCATATCTTATGTGAAAGTGTTCAGAGATTTTTTCAGAATGGCGGGCTGATTGGGTTCAGTGTTGGACATAAATATAAAATATCCAGACCTAATGACCGTGGAGCAGATGTTGTTGGTGGTGGTTCTGAGGCAGATTATGCAGAAACAGTTCTCCTGAAGGCAAAGGCACTGCTTGAGGCAATAAAGGAACCTCAACTGGAACGAGAGATTAAAATTATGCGAGGGACAGAGGTTGTTTATAAGACAACAATTGATGCGGATACAGATGTAAGATGGGATGGTGTAAGAGGGATATTGAATATCTAACTTGTTAGCCAGTAGTTAATTGCAGCACTATCCAGTTGGGAAAATGGGGACAGCACCGGGAAAATGGGGACAGCACCCTATTTTTTCTTCTAAAAATAGGGCGCTGTCCCCATTTTCCCGTCCCCATTTTCCCGTATGAAAATAATATAAACATTCAGTAAACCCCATTCTGATCGTAATAACCGCATTTATGCGGTTGTTTGTGCCAAGCCTATCCGCTAAACGGGCAGAGATGAAAAGACTTTGAACATTGAATTCACAATAGTTCGGTAAACCAAAATAGAAGAAAAAAAGACAGCGAAGTAAAGCCTAACAAGAAAAATGAACCCGACAAGGAGCGGTTTGGACGATAAATGAGGCAACAGTAAGAGAGGAATGGTTTTTTATACGAGAAGAAGAGGATGGGGATTATAGCTTTTCAATGAGCAACGCATCTCATGAAACATTATTGTCGCAGTTAGCGTTATGGAAATCTGGGCGATATTTTGTGGAGAGAATATTTGAAGATATGAAATCAGAGATAGGATGGGATGAATTAGAGGCTCGAAAGTATAGGGCATGGATGCATCATTTTTAATTATTTCTCAACTCAAAAAAATGATTGACCATAAATCCGGCTATTGCCCCATCTCCGCAGGCAGTAATTACCTGACGAAAAGGCGTTTGCCTGCAATCACCGCAAGCAAAGATGCCCTTTTGAGAGGTCATCATATTCTCATCTGTAATGATATAACCATTATCATCTAATTTTATTATTCTCTCAAATAATCTTGTGTTAGGCACAAGTCCAATAAACACAAATACCCCGCTGCAATCCAATTCCATATCTTCCTGTGTTACAACATTCTTTATCCTGACCCCTTCCACTCCGGTACTACCCAGAATATCAGTAACTGTGGAATTCCAGATAACGGTTATATTTTTATGAGCAAATAACCTTTCCTGCAGGATATTTGTTGCCCGCAGGCTATCCCTGCGATGGATAAGTGTAATTTTTAAGCTAAACTTAGTTAAAAATAGAGCCTCTTCCACAGCCGCATCACCACCACCTACAACTATCAGAGATTTTCCTTTATAAAGTGGTCCATCACAGGTGGCACAATAAGATACCCCTTTGCCGCTAAATTCAGACTCACCCGGCACACCTAATGCCTTGTGGCTTGCACCAGTAGCAATAATCAGGGATAAAGCATAATATATTCCATCCTCAGCCTCTACTTGCCAGACATTTCTGCCCTGTCTTTCTATAGGTGAAATCCCTTTTACTGTATCAGGATAAATCGTTATCCCAAAGCCCTGTGCCTGTTTTTCAAACCGTTCTATTAATTCAAAGCCACCAATACCCTCTGGAAAGCCAGGGTAGTTTTCAATCAGGTGCGTGGATACTGCTTGACCAAGTATGGTATAGCTGTTAAGCAACAGGGTTGTCAGCCTTGCTCTTGCTGTATATATCCCTGCTGTTAGACCAGATGGACCACCACCAATAATGATAACATCATAAATAATATTTTCAGACATACATCCTCCTTCCACAGTAATAATTTGCAACGCCACTCTATCAGGCTACCCCTCTTGTGAATTATAACTCTGTTAATTGTGATATTGTAGCAGCTTTAGGGCTTGAAGTCAACAAAAAAGTGAGGGTAGTCGTAATGAGTCAGTGAACGGTAGGCACCAGAGTGTCATTGCGAGGAGCTACTGGCGACTATAGCAATCTTTGCCGAGATTGCTTCGCTTCCTTATGGTCGCTCGCAATGACGAGTGGGTAGTTTCTTTATCATTCACTGACTCATTGCAAAATCGTCAAATTTCTTCTTGACACAAGAGGAAAAATGTGATATACTTAATATTAAGTTTTAATAAATATCCAACTGCAGGTGTATCTTGAGCGATCAAGGCTTCATTCCTGAAGAAACAATAACCCGTATCAGAGAATCAATTGATATTGTCGAATTAATATCTGAATTTGTTACCTTGAAAAAAACAGGGGAAAATTATAAGGGATTATGTCCTTTTCATGCAGAACAAACCCCATCGTTTATTGTTAGTCCTAAAAAGGGAATTTTTCATTGCTTTGGTTGTCATGTCGGGGGAGATGTTTTTTCGTTTTTAGTCAAAAAGGAAGGAATAGAATTTATAGACGCAGTTAAATTGCTGGCTAAAAGAACGGGCATAAGTATTCCTACCTTCCAGAAATCCTCGGAAAAAGAAATCCTTTATGAAATTCATGACATGGCTGTTTCTTTTTATCAAAGATCACTCTGGTCAAGAGAAGGAAAGGATGCCCTTGAATATTTACAAAAAAGGGGACTGACAGATACGACATTAAAGAGATTCAGTATTGGATATGCCCCTTCAGACTGGAGGAGGTTGCTGGATTTTTTATTGATAAAAGGGTTCTCACTTGAAAAAATATGCCGGTCAGGGTTGGTTATCCAAAAGGATGCTAATTCAGGGCAGACACAGAGGTCTGCACCTATATCTTCGCAATCATATGATCGATTCAGGGGTCGAGTTATTTTTCCTATTTTCAATGAGCTGGGTAGACCAATAGGATTTGGTGGCAGGGTATTAAATGTATCTTCCACCACAGCTAAATATATAAATTCTCCAGAAACGCCTCTTTACAATAAATCGAAGGTTTTATATGGCTTGCATCTGGCTAAAGAGCGAATGCGGACAGAAGGGGTTATAGTTGTTGAAGGGTATATGGATGTAATATCGTTGTCTCAGGCAGGTTTTTCTAATGTTGTTGCCTCCTCAGGCACAGCCTTTACCACAGGTCAGATAAGATTGATAAAAAGATATACCTCGAAATTATGGCTTATCTTTGACCCGGATATAGCTGGTATTGCCGCTACCATCAGGGGCATGGATTTGTTAATGGAACACAATATGGATGTGAGGATAGTTTCACTTCCAGATGGATTGGATCCTGCTGATTATTTATTAAGAGGGCAGATGCAGAACTTGCCCCTACAGTTTACTGATATTCTTGATCAAGCACAAGGCTTTGCTGATTGGAGATTTAAGTTTGAAATAAAAAACGACGATATGAGAACTATCCTCGGAAAAAAGAAGGCATTGGAAAATCTTTTGTCTTTTATTGTCAGGGTGACTAACCCAATTGAAAGGCAGGATTTGATTAGACGAACTGCCGAGGTATTGGGGTTAAATGAAACCATTATTATTAATGAGTTGAAGACTAAAAAAGCACAACAGGGGATAAATAATCGGATTCAAGGATTCAATCAAGTCAAGCAAAACTCAAAACTTGATTCAGGTGAATATTTAAGGCGTGAAAATGAGGGGCACAGCAAGGTTGAGAAGAGCATCCTTTATTTTCTTTTAATCAGCGATGACCTTGAGGAAAAAGAAAGGGTGTTTCATCAATTGTCTGCCGATGAGTTTAGTGACCCTATATGTCGAGAGATTTTTTGTGTATTGGTAAAATTATTTAACCAGCAAAGGGAATTATCCCTGTCAATGGTCATGGAACACATGGAACAAAAGGCAAGAGATTCTGTCTCAAGCCTGATTTTTCAGGAAAAATATAATGGGGAAGATATAGAAGAATGCTTAAAGAAACTAAAAAGATATACCCTGTCCATTAAGCTGAAAGAGATACAACAATTAATTATAGAGAAAGAAAAAAATGGAGAAATTACAACTGATCTCCTGCGACAATATAACGAACTAACAGGAAAGAGGTGAGAAACAAGGGATGGAAAAAGCAGCTATGCCGGACGAACTCGAACAACTTTTTGAGATTGGAAGGGCAAAAGGAGAGTTAACCTATGATGAAATTAATGAGGTGCTTCCTGATACACTTCCCCCTGAACAAATAGAGAACCTGTTTATACAGATTAGTGAGCAGGGGATTGAAATAGTTGATGAGTTTACCAAAGAAGATAAGGGGGGAAAGATTGAGATCCCCACAGAGATGGTAAGCGAAATCTTAGTAGAGGATCCGGTTAAGGCATATTTACGGGATATTGGTAAAATAAACCTGCTTTCATCAGTCGAAGAGGTTGATATAGCTGTAAAGATGGAAAGCGGTTGGGAAAAGATACGGTGTACGGTCTTAAATAGTACTATTGTCATCAAGGAATTGCAAAAATTTTATGATAAGCTCCAAAAAGGAAAGGCAAAACTTGGTGAAATTATTCAGCAGGACGAGTATAGTGAGGAGGAAGAAGAAGAATTTTTCTCTCCGGCAAGAAAAAGTCGTCTCTTAAGAATTTTAAGGGAGTTGCTTGCCAGGATTGAAATAGAAAGAAAAAATCGAGACAAGGAAAAGATAATTACATTATTAAAATCTACGGGTCTCCATAGACATTTGATTATGAATATAGCTAATAAAATAAAAAAAATAGCTCAGGATATTAATGATCTTGAATCAGAGATTCAAAATATGGAGATTAAACTAAAATGGTTGAGACAACAAAAAGAAAAAGAATCTGCTGAAGGAATGGCACGAAATATAAAAAATAGTAAACGAAAGCTAAGACGAATGGAATCAGATTTGGGTGGTGAATCCATTGAATCTATAAAGAAATTGGCTATGAATATATTCGATGGTGGAGTTATTATCAATAAAGCCAAAGAGGATATGATTAGTGCTAACCTGAGATTAGTGGTAAGCATTGCTAAAAGATATATTAATTGGGGACTTTCCTTCCTTGATCTTATTCAGGAAGGCAATATGGGCTTAATCAGGGCAGTAGAAAAGTTTGAATATAAAAAAGGCTATCGATTCAGCACTTATGCTACATGGTGGATAAGACAGGCAATTACCCGGGCAATAGCAGATCAGTCAAGAACTATTCGTATTCCTGTTCATATGGTTGAACAGATAAATAAGGTTATAAAGGAATCAAGAAGGCTGGTCCAAAGACTTGGAAGAGAGCCATCTCCTGACGAAATTGCTGTAGCGTTAAGCTGGAATCCAAGTAAGGTAAGGGGAATCTTGCGAATTGCTCAGGACCCTATTTCCCTTGAAACACCAATTGGAGAAGAGTCTGAAAGCCATCTAGGTGATTTTATTGAGGATAAAACTGCCGCTTCCCCAGTAAATGCCACTACCTTTGCTTTATTACAGGAACAGTTGAGAAAGGTGCTGAAAACACTTTCAGCTCAGGAAGAAAAGGTGTTAAGACTCAGGTTTGGTCTGGAGGACGGTTATCCTCATACCCTGGAAGAGGTAGGGGCAAAGTTTTATGTAACTAGAGAAAGAATCAGACAAATTGAAGCCAAGGCATTGAAAAAGTTGAGACATCCTACAAGAAGTAGGAAGTTGAAGGATTATCTGGAGTAGGACGACTTACCATGGAGACACGGAGAGTTGATAGGTTGATAGGTTAAAGGAACACAAATTCATAAACCTATAAACTCATCAACTCAACTCATCAACTCATCAATCTATAAACCTATCAACTTATGTGTTCTCCGTGGTGAATTCTTGATTGTAACGGGCCCATAGCTCAGTTGGTTAGAGCAGCGGACTCATAATCCGCGTGTCGTAGGTTCAAGTCCTACTGGGCCCACCATCTAGAAGTGAAAAACGAAAAACGAAAAGTGAAAAGTGAAGCCAAAAATAATAAAGGTTGTAAATGATTTTTAGTTTTTCACTTTTCACTTTTCACTTTCTTGGGCGAATAGCTCAGTTGGTTAGAGCACCTGCGTCACATGCAGGGGGTCGTAGGTTCGAATCCTATTTCGCCCACCATTATTCTGTCTATTATTTTATGCCAAGTGAATGGTTACAAGGAGATTATTGTGGTACCTGAATTAATGGCATTGATTGAACTTCAACAGATAGATATAGCTATTAAAGAGATTGAAGCTACTAACATTAACCTGAATAAGCAATTGGAAAAAGAAAAGGAAGAAATTGCTAAAAAAGAGGCTATCTTACGGGAAATAAAAGAAAAACATGATGTATTGCAAAAGGATTTGAGGCATAATGAACGCAAGCTCCAACAAGCAGAACAAAATATAGATGGATTTGAAAAAAAGATATATCAGGTTAAATCACAAAAAGAATTAGAGGCAGTGGATCATGAAATAGCAAAATCAAGGCAGGAAAGATCAACTACTGAAGATACCCTTCTCACCTTGATGGTTGAGATAGATGATATTACTCAAAAAATAAAAGAAGAGGAAAAGGAATTCAAGAAAAAGAGCGAGGATTTTAATCGTCAGAGTCAAAAGATAGAATCAGATATTAACATAAATACTCAAGAATTACTTGAGACGAATATAAAAAGACAAAAGATTGTGGGTGCTATTGAGCCATCGTTTCTGAATAATTATGAAAAGTTGCGGCTAAGCAGAAACAATCTGGCTATGGTTCACATTAATGGAGGCATATGTCAGGGATGTTTTGTTACCCTTCCTCCTCAACAGATAAATGAGGTAAAGATGGGTAAAGAAATAGTCAAATGTAATTCTTGTGCCAGAATACTTTATTGGAAGGAATAACAATATAGGTTATATAAGTCATATATGGTAACTGCTCACCACAAAGGCACGAAGACACAAAAAGTTGATAAGTTGAATAGTTGATGGGTTGATAAGTGGATGAATTGATAGGAAATGTTTATGAATTATGAATCTGTGTTCCTTTAACCTATAAACTCATCAACCTATCAACCTATTAACTTATGTGTTCTCCGTGGTAAATTCCTTTACCTGAGTAGTTACCATATATGACTTATATCCCTATCCCATAGGAGAAAATATGGAAAAAGATATGAATGAATTGGTTGAAAAGCTAAAATCATTTCAGCAACAATCTGTTATCTATGCTGAAGAATTAAAAATGGCACATGCCTGTGAAGAGGAAAGATATAAAAAATTAGAAGATACTCATAATAGTCTCCAACAGATTTACGCTGGAACTATTCGTGTACTGGCAGAGGCTATAGATTCAAGAAGCAAATTTACCCAGGGACATTCAGAACGGGTGAGACGATATTGTGACCTGATAGGACAGCGGCTTTATCTTTCTGACGAAGAGTTGAAGGTTTTGGATATTGCAGCAACACTTCATGATATTGGAAGGGTAGGAGTGGAACAAACTATCTGGGAAAAACCAGGAAAGCTCACAGATACAGAGTTTGAATCAGTTAAATCTCATGCAACAATTGGAGAAAAAATGCTTCCTCCAATTCCATTCCTTAATAGGGTGGCAGATATTATTCGGCATCATCATGAAAAATACGATGGAACTGGGTATCCTGATTGCATAAATGGAGAAAATATCCCATTATCTGCCAGAATATTGGCTGTAGCAGATGCCTTTGATGCCATGACCTCAGAGCGATCCTACAGAGAAAGAATAGATCCGGTCGTAGCACTTGAAGAGATAAAAACTCTCTCTGGTACACAGTTTGATCCTATGGTAATTGAGGCTTTTATTTCTATGTGGAAAAAGATGTATTCGTGAAGGGAATAGGTTGTTTAGGATAAAGGAAGAAGGCTGAAGGAAGAAGGAAGAAGGAAGAAAATGCCTTAACAGCCTATCTCCCCTTTCCGTCTTTCCCCTTCAGCCTATTTTCCTTAAGTGGTTATCCTGCTCTTATTGCCGAAGTGGTGGAACTGGCAGACACGCTAGATTCAGAGTCTAGTGGGCGCAAGCTTGTGCGGGTTCGACTCCCGCCTTCGGCACCATTTATTTTATTCCCCACGACCATTCAATATTTATCACAGCATTTTCTGTTTCATCTTGTTTCCATTGAAGTTTCCATGAATCCAGACAACCAAGGCTAATACCTGATAACTTCTCATTGATCATCTCTGCCTCTAAGGCACCTATTTGTTTGGGCGAGATAGGATGAGTTGTTCTAAGCCACCAAGTTTTGCCATTCATATGGTGTCCGGGGATTAATCCCTTGTGTCTATATCCATCCGTAAAGTTATGGTGTGTATACCACACTACTTTATCATCTTCATCTTCTGCATATTCTAACCGCATATCAGTTGTCCCTGTATCAAGGTATAAACCAAACAGGTTAGATGGAGCACTCAAGAATTGCATTCCAAAACGATTAGGGTTGCAATCTTCACCACCGTATTCCCAATAGACTTCAGCCCCTTTTAACAATCGATAATTAGTTGGAATCTTGAAGGTTACATCCAGAGAGGCAATGCGATTGGTAATTGGGCCATGTGTTGTCTCGTCTATGGTAGCATTACTTGAGGGGAATATTGCCTGAAAGTAATCCTTTAACCCTAACCTATCATCCCGACCACTCAACATACATACCTCCCCGATCCCAAGTTCCATGTGTTTGTTGTGGGTACAATCAAACCGCAAACCAATAAGCTCTGGCTTTTCCTCTTTTTCTTTTCCATTATAATTGATCCTCTGGCTGCTTAAACGGCCAAGTAGAAAATTGTATTTTAATCTGCCAAGCCATGGCAAATCTTGTGCCTGCCGGTTGGTTATCCTCAATTGATCAAAGGTAGGAGCATTTGTAGTCAACAACCATGCCCCGTTTTGCCCAGGACCCCACCAGTGCGGGATTCTGCCTGCTTGAAGACTGATATGCCATCGACTATAATTAAGATACCCATATTTGAGGTCTGTCGTTATTTCATCTTGATTAATCTCAATCTGTGGACAAATATCATAGTATTTTCCATACATTGCCATGTTAGCCGAAAGATTTAATCCTTGCTGATACCTTTGACCGTAGTTATTGAATAAACTCAAGCCATTTACAGCAGCATTAGTAGCAGTTAAAAAAATCCTTGCCCTATTTTCCTGCTTTAATCTATTTAGTAATAATTCAAGATGCTCTGGCCATTTATTTGCACCCTTATTCTTGTCAATCTCCCAAATGATGCCAGCCATCTCCTCCTGGCTGAAAGGTCTGGTATTTAAGGGATAGTTTACCCCGGCAACCAACGACAGCCGTCTGATGGCATCATATCTCCAATCCATATCAATTGCCCCTTCACTAAAAGTGGCAAGTAGACAAAAACTACATACCCATAACCCGCTGATAAATCGATTCTGTAGCATTAATCATTGCCTCCTTGCTAAATTTTCCCACATTTTCTCTGCCCCTTGTAGATAGCCGCCCTGCCAATGTCTTATCCTCCAACAAACAAATGATCCCTTCAGCCAGAGACATAGTGTCCTGTGGAGGAACAAGCAAGCCATTAATCTCATCATGGATTATTTCCGGGATACCGCCAGTTTTAGTAGCAATCACTGGCACACCAGCAGCTTGTGCCTCAAGGATAGAGGTATTCAATCCTTCCAAACAAGAGGAAGCGACAAAAACATTCAAAATTGAGAGGATTTGAGGGATATCATCTCTGAAGCCGGTAAAAATAATATCCTTTTCCATGTTCAGCCCCTTTACTATTTTGCTCTGTAGTTTCCCTCTTAACTTGCCATCACCAACAATAAGGAATTGTACAAGAGGATTATTTTTTTTTACATGGAAACATGCCTGCAAAAATGTTTTATGGTCCTTATGGGGTGCCAGTGCAGCAATAATGCCGATAATTGGATGGCAAGGATTTAACCCCAGTTCATGGTAAAGATACCCGCCATCTATATTTCTACTGAATCTTTCCACATCAATCCCATCATGAACTACGGTAATCTTATCCTGACGAATGCCATCTGTTAAAAGCACCTGTTTAATGGCATTTGAAACTGCAATGATTCTGTCTATGCCCAGCCTGTACTTAATCCATGATATGGGATTTTTGCGAAGATGAAAATCTACCCTTCGAGAGACAATAACCTTTGGTTTTGATTTGGAGATTTTAGCTGCCATTAATCCAAGTGCATGGGCATGAGATGAATGGAGGTGAACAAGATGAACACCTTTGGACTCAATAATCTGGGACAGTTTCCATGTAGCAATAATATCCCATTCCCCTCGCATCCTTATCGGAATGACCTCAGCATATCCCTGACATCTTTGAAATAAAAGGCTACCCGGTTGACAAACAACAATTTGATGATACCCCTTTTCCTGCAATCCAGCCACAAGGGATAATGCCTGTTGTTCTCCACCACGCCAGCTGTTAGCAGTATCAACATGAAGTATTTTAAGTCCTTGCATCAATATTTCCTTGTGATGGCAATTGGTGATTGGTAATCAGTGATTACCAATCACCATCTGTAACTACTCAGGTAAAGTAATTCACCACGGAGAACACATAAGTTGATAGGTTGATGAGTTTATAGGTTAAAGGAACACAGATTCATAATTCATAAACATTTCCTATCAATTCATCCACTTATCAACCCATCAACTATTCAACTTATCAACTTTTTGTGTTTTCGTGCCTTTGTGGTGAGTAGTTACCACCATCTAATCTTATCAGAAATATTTCACTTTGTCAACATTTTTTGTTATTCTGCCAGCAATTCTCATTATGGCAAAACTTATGTTCAAAGGGGAATAAGGGAATAGAGAAGATGGTGTCGATTATCAACAGAATTGTCGGTAGGATAGGCATTCCTGCCTGTCCTACCGAGTTATCATGTACCTGAGAATTGTCCTTAGTGTACCCATAAGTACACAAAAGCATAACCATACAAAAGGCATACAATGAATTAATATCTTGGTATAACGGCACTTACAGATTTTACAGGGCATATTAATAAATCTGGCATTATTCTTGCTATATTACAAAGTAAGTCTTTTCTGTGCGGATGGACAGGTAGATATCTTCGAGTTTTAAAACCTGATATCCAATAAAAAAAATAACCTTTATGTTGCAGGACATAAAGGTTATTTTTTTGTTGACATTTCAGGAATTGTATGGTATATTTACTAAGAAGAGTATTCTTCCATGATTTCCCATTCTTTTTCTTGACGACTTAATGCGGGGGTAGCTCAATTGGTAGAGTGTCAGCCTTCCAAGCTGAATGTTGCGGGTTCGAGCCCCGTTCCCCGCTCCAATACAATAACCTCCTACCCCTATCGCAAGGTAATCCTTTTTTGCTGGAATAATGCTGATAATTGATGAGGTTGAATGATTATTTGTACAAAAAGGAAAAGATTATGCAATTATTGAAACTTATAGTATTTATTTGCTTATTATCTGGCTGTGATATGTTTGCTCCGCAAAAATCAATGAATGTAATACAGGAAAAGATAGACGCTACAGGACTGAGTGTTCAAATAGGTATACCATCAAAGAAAATTATTTCCTCCTCTTCCGGGATTACAGAAAGCTTATATGCTCTGGGGGTAGGGGAATATATTATAGCTGTAACCGATGATTGTAGCCATTTGCCACAGTCAAAAGGAAAGGAAAGGATAGGGAGCAAGGAAAATATCCTGTTAAAAAAGATAATTCAACTCTCCCCAGAGTTGGTTTTATCCAATGATGGAGACATGACTGATGAAACCATAACCAATCTGCGGGATATGGGCATAACTGTATTTGTCTTAAAAAAATGTATTTCGCCACAGGATGTTGCTGAAAATTTTAGGGTTCTTGGTACGATAACAGGAAAACAGAATGTAGCAGAAATGAATATTGCTGATGCTGATAAAAAAATAGAGGGTGTGGCAGAGAGGATAAAGGGTAACCCCAGACCCAAGGTTTTTTGGGAGGTATCTGCTAAGCCTTTAACGACAGTTGGAGCAGGTTCATTTGCTGGTACCATTATCAGGCTTAGCGGTGGAGAAAATATTGTTCGTGGGAAAACAAAATTTCCCTTTTATTCTGTACCTGCAGTAATAAAAAATAACCCTGATGTTATTATCTTAAGCAATGTGCCTGATGAAGAAAAGCTGCGGTGGAAACAGATTGAATCCATTACTGCATCTCAAAACAACAGGATATATTCAATTGACCCAAATTTGATGAATGCTTCTACTCCACTTGCCCTGGCAGAGGCTGTGGAAAAGGTATCTATGTTGCTGTATCCAGTGGTAGGGGGCATTACCACATTAGAAATCAAGCAGGAGGTATTTTTATGAGTGAGATATATATGACCAGGGAAACTATTGACAAATTAAAGGATGAATTAGAATATCTGAGAACTAAGAAAAGACGGGAAATCTCTAAGGCTATTGGTACTGCCAGAGAACAGGGTGATTTGAAAGAGAATGCAGAGTATCACGCTGCAAGAGAAGAACAAGGTTTTGTTGAGGCAAGGATTAAATTTCTTGAGGATAAATTGAGTCGGGCTACAGTGTTAGATAAGGAAACATTGCCTGATGATACGGTTTGTATTGGGGTCAAGGTAGCCTTAAGGGATGTAGATAAAGGAACAGAGATAGCATATACCCTGGTTGACACGGTTGAGGCTAATTTTGCTGAAAAGAAAATAGCTACTACAACACCCATTGCTCAGGGGTTAATGGGAAAAAAGGTTGGGGATATTGCGGAGATTCAGGTGCCGATTGGAATAATAAGGTATGAAATAGTTAGTATTGTCCGGGAGTAAGTCAGTATGTTTTCATCCCAAGATAAGAAATATATGGCTAAGGCATTGTCCTTGGCAAGTCGTGCCAGAGGGAAAACCAGCCCTAACCCAATGGTTGGCTGTGTTATAGTTAAGCATAATCAAATAGTTGGTCAGGGTTTTCATTGTGCTGCTGGTCTCCCACACGCAGAAATAAATGCCTTAAATGAGGCAGGAGATGATGCCCATGACGCAACAATGTTTGTTACCCTTGAACCATGCTGCCATTATGGAAAAACCCCACCTTGCGTAGATGAAATAATTAAGGCAAAAATAAAAAAGGTAATTATTAGCATCCAAGACCCAAATCCAGTTGTTTCAGGAAAAGGGCTAAAAAAATTACAAGAGGCTGGAATAATTGTTGAGTCAGGGTTATTGCAGGATAGGGCAAGCAAACTCAATGAGGTTTACATTAAATATATTACTACACAAATGCCATTTGTTTTGATTAAGGCTGGGATGAGCATGGATGGGAAGATACAGAATATAGATGGGAAGATTCAGGATAAATGGATTACGGGTGAGAAGAGTAGATATTTGGTGCATAAGATGAGAGGAATGTATGATGCTATCATGGTAGGGAAACAGACGGTTTTGGATGATAATCCGTATCTTACCTGTCGTCTGAAAGGGGGCAGGGATCCGTATCGGGTTATTGTGGATAGCACCATGGAAATTCCCATGGAGTCGAATGTTTTTGCCTCGCCACAAATGGCTATTATTGCCACTACTATCAATGCATCACAGGAAAGGATAGATGCCTTCAAAAAGCTGGGGGTAAGGGTAATCATTACCCAACCTGACAAGGATGGAAGGGTGGATATTCCAGAATTAATGAAACAGCTTGGCAAATTGGAGATAACCAGTGTCCTTATCGAGGGTGGAGCACATATAAATGCCTCAGCCCTTTCATCTGGTGTAGTGGATAAGATGGCTTTATTTATTTCATCCCAAATATTTGGAAAAAGGGATTATTTGTCTGTAGTGGAAGGATTGGATACACCAATAAGGCTTAAGGATATTTGTGTGAAAAGGGTAGGGGAGGATGTCCTGATAGAGGGGTTCGTGTAGGGGCAACCCTTGCAGTTATCCTCTGGCAAATGTAAAAAAAGCAGGTGCGTAAGACTTGACACGACATAATTTACACTATCCCAGCCTTCAACAAATCATGAAGATGAATAATACCCTGAACAATATTTTGCTCATCAGTAATAGCTAATGCCGTAATGGAGCATTGCTGCATTATGGCAACTGCGGTGACAGCCAGATCAGAGTCTTTAATGGTTTTTGGATTTTTGCTCATTGCATCCATTGCGATAATGTCCCATATATTTTGTTGTCTTTCCATTAATCTCCGTAAATCCCCATCAGTAATAATACCCAAGAGTTGTTGTGTATCATTGACCACAAGGGTAATACCGAGTTTTTTAGATGTTATCTCAAAGAGTGCGTATTTCATGGGTGTTTCTAGATTAACCATGGGAATCTGATCACCTGTGTGCATGACATCTTTTACTGTCAGGAGGAGTCTTTTTCCAAGGTTTCCACCAGGATGGAGTGAGGCAAAGTCTTGTTCCTTAAACCCTCGCTTTTCCAAGAGGGATACAGCCAAGGCATCACCCATGGCTAATGTAGCTGTGGTTGAGGCTGTTGGTGCAAGACCAAGGGGACAGGCTTCTTTTTCAACAAAGACATTAATAGCAATATCGCTATGTTTTGCCAGGGTTGAGGATGGGTTGCCAGTGAGGCTGATAATTGTGGCACCCCTTCTTTTTATTGGGGCTATAAGCTCTGTTACCTCTTTGGTTTCCCCACTATTAGACAAGGCAATAACAACATCATCTCTTGTGATCATACCCAGATCCCCATGGGCTGCCTCAGCAGAATGAAGGAAAAGTGCCGGACTGCCGGTGCTAGCAAGGGTAGATGCAATTTTTTTGCCAATTATCCCGGATTTGCCCATACCAGTAACCACAATCCTTCCCTTACAATTATACAAAACCTCAATTGCCTGAACAAATGATTCATCAATCCTATCAATAAGATTAAGAATTGCCTGAGCCTCAATCTGTAATGTTTCCTTTGCCTGTTCAATGATGTTCATTTGAGTTCTCTCCTTCGTAACGGTTATTCACCTGCATATCAATCCATCAATCCCCTTGATTACCTTCAGCAATGCAGGTAATTCATCAATGCTAAGCATATTAGCTCCATCACACAAGGCTTTTTTGGGGTTGGGATGAATCTCCATAAATAAGCCATTGCACCCACAGGCTGCACCTGCCTTAGCCAGATAGGGAACGAATTCAGCCTGCCCAGAAGAGCAATTGCCTGCCCCACCAGGCAGTTGAACGCTATGGGTTGCATCAAGGACTACAGGATAGCCAGTAGCCTGCATGGTTGGTATGGAACGAAAATCAACGACTAAGTTATTATAACCAAAGGTAGTGCCTCGTTCAGTCAGAATTAGATTTTCATTGCCTGTAGAGGTAACCTTTTCTACTAAATTGAGCATATCCCATGGAGCCATGAATTGTCCCTTTTTTAGATTGATGACCTTGTTAGTAGAGGCAGCCTTCATGATAAGGTCTGTCTGTCGACAGAGAAGGGCTGGAATCTGCAGGATGTCAACTACTTGTGCAACCTCATCTATCTCATCTACAGAATGGACATCTGTTAAAATGGGAATATTTAACTCTTTTTTAATCGCATCTAATATTCTTAACCCTTCCTTTATCCCTGGTCCCCGATAACTGGCAACGGACATTCTATTAGCCTTGTCATAGGATGCCTTGAAGATAAAGGAGATGGAAAAGCTGCTTGTTATCTCCAATAGCCTTTTTGCAGTCTCAAAGCACATACCCTCTGATTCGATAACACATGGCCCGGCAATTAAAAACATGGGATTATCCCCGCCAATCTTTATTTGTCCTATTTGTATTTCTTTTGTTTTTTCTCGCATTGCAATGTTTCCTATTTCTTCTTCTCCCCAGGAAAAGCAGGTATTCTTATCCTGAAATAACCTGACACAGAATATCCATTAAGGGTATCACTTTCAAGTTTATCGTTGAACTTGATGTAGGTAAAATTGAAGGGGAGAAATTTGTCGATAAAGGTATTTATCATAACACATTCCTTTTTTTGAGGATAGATGATTTCAACGAATGCCTTACGGTTACATATAATTGTATTCAAGCCAGCAATGAAAGCCTTATCAGAGGTTACATTTAATTTATTTGAAATGGGATTGATGAGTTTACCAATGGGTCCTGATTGGTTGCCAATATGAAAACCAATGTTTTTGAAACTTTTACTCATGATGTCATAGGTATAACCAAAGGAGTCAGATTGGTTTGAAACTGCCCCGCCCATTTGGTTGGCATTGGATGCCTTGCCCTGAAGGACGATAAAACTATGATACCCAAATGCTATTGCTGGAATCCATTTCTTTTCAGGAATTAGATTGTACTTAAAATCACCCGAACAGCTTAACCGATTGATGGGGTTAAATATATCTATTCTTTCAAGCTTGCTTTCTTTATACTCTGTCTTATTCCAAAATTCTCCAATATAATAGGTAAACATAAAGTCTATATTAAGCTTTCTTTGCTTATCAAGCCTGTAGGCTGTTGGTATCAGCATTAAGCCTGTTGTTGAGGGACTGCCGGTAATGATTGGTTTGCCTGAGAATGCAATCATCCATCTTCCTATGGAACCCCATATTCTTGAAGGTGGGGCATTATCTACTTGAGGGGTGGTGGTAGCCGTAGATTCAGATGACTGGCTTGAGAGGGTAGGGGAGCCGATAGTGGATGATCCCGATGGTTGATAGGTTGATGGGTTGATGGGTTGATCAACCGTAGATGAGCCGACAGAGGATGATTCTGTCCCCTGCGGACTATTTCCTGCCTCTTGCCTGCTGCTCACTGTGGGAGAGCCGGCATTAGATGACTCCGTGCCATTTGTAGTTGTCCCTGAAACCATGGCATCCATTTGAAAGGTGGTTGTATCCGTAGACTCAGATGGCTGACTTGAGAGAGTAGGGGAGCCGATAGTGGATGATCCTGATGGTTGATAGGTTGATGGGTTGATGGGTTGATCAACCATAGATGAGCCGACACTGGACGATTCTGTCCCCTGCTGACTGCTGACTGCCTCTTGCTTACTTTCTACTGTAGGGGAGCCAATATCTGATGATTCTGTCCCCATCATTTCATTTTCCTCTGTAGTGGAAGTAGTTGTCCCCTCTTCATATTGAGGGGATAATTCAAGTTTATCCCCATCAATATTCTCACCATAGCATAAGGATAGGTGGGTTAATAAAACCACGAAAATGATAAAAATTTTATTCATTATTTTATTCCTCAATACATTTCATCATAAAAATTGCTGCCAAAGTTGCCGTATCACTGCACACATTTGTGCCCAATCATTATCTCTCAGCATTCCTAATCTACGCATAATTAAACGCTTTTCTATTGTTGCTATTTTATGTACTCGAATAATTGAAGGGACTAATAAGCCTGCCTGTTGCCACTTTATAATTTCAACATCAAAAGGCGTTTGCACCGGTTGACTGGTTACTCGGGTTACAACAACATCCTCATCCCCTGTATCCAAAAGGACTATTGCAGGGCGCTGTTTCACGCTCGTAATATCTGTAAAGGGAAAAGATACCAAAATAATTCCGAGCTGTGCAATCGAGTTTTTTTAACACAGAGAACGCAAAGATTACGCAAAGTTCGCAGAGTTTGAAGAACCTTTATTTCTTCTCGCAAAGACGCAAAGCTCACAAGGTTCACTTATTTCTCACACAAAGCCACAGAGATCACAAAGATATATGAGATTTTTCTTCTTTTCTATCCTTTGTGTTCTTTGTGTCTTTGTGTGATTAATTCCGATTGCACAGCTCGAATAATTTCACCAAAACTGTAGTTTTTCATTATTAAATCCTGTCATAGATAGAATCTGCCTCGCTGTATCCAGCAAAAAATTGTTCTGTTGTCAATTGTGACCACAGAATTTGTTCATTTCCATCTATTGATTCAGGAGATAGAATAATCATTCGAACAACTTGCCCTCGGGGCAATACTGACAATAAAGTCTCAGGTAGTTCAATATTGCCCTCTTTTGGTATTTTAATTGGAATTTCATATGCTTTCATACACTATCTCCAAAGGTCTCAAATGGAATTACTATCCTTTACCTGACCACCCCAACCTTGCCTGTTTTCGTCTGTCCTGCAGGGTTGGTGATAAGATAGAGATACACACCAGAGGCAACATTTTCGTGTGAGTCATTCTTGACAAACCATGGCAGTTTACGGTTGTAGTCGGTTGTATCCTGCATCCCTGAATCATATACCAATTCACCGGCTATGGTATATACCCTCAACCGTGCATTTTGAGTCAATGAGTCAAATGTTATCTTTTGTTCTCCTTTACCAGATACAAACGGATTTGGGTAGCAAAATGCTCCGTTTAAGTCTGAGGGTAGTAATAGTTGCTTGATTTGTGGTGAAGAAACAGGGACAACTGTCCCATTTTGATATAACCGCAGGTCAACCGTCCTTAAATAGATGACTGCCGGCATTCCATTGGAAGCTGCTTTTTTCTTGAAGATTATTTGGGTGATAGTCCCAGATTGAAGCAGATTACCTAATCCATATATGCTAAGATCAAGCATGCCAGCCTCATCCTTGCGGAAAGAATTGTATGGCGAGCTTACGCTTCCTACTTCCAACCTATCTGCATCATACACTACGATAAAATGCCCAGAGAGTAGATTAGTAACATTTTCCACAACAATATCCACGCACACCTCATCTTGTTTCAAGGCAGACTCCATCCTCACCGTAGGGTCTGTCGTAGGGACAGGTATCCCTGTCCGCATCGCAAGCAATGGTGCAAAACTACTTGTTCCTCGAGTATGATCCCAATGCCACATGGCAGAAAAGTAGGTCAGGTCATTAAATCCTACTTGTCCATCAGGCTCAGGGGTAAAGTAAGGAGCAATACCTGCGGTACGGGTTGAGGCAATATCACCCCGCATGTCATGGTTATTCCAGTAAGAGGTAAACAACATCAGGTCAACATAGTCTATTTCCCCATCTGGTGTGTGAGCATAGCCTTGAGCTGTATTGGTGCCAAAATCACCCAAGAACCTGTAACGAATATTCAAGGGACTTATTGTCTTTGGGACAATAACAGCTTGATTAGCGTCATTCAATGCTGCTTCTGTTATGGTGATAGTGCCTCTGGGGTCATCAACGATGGCTGTAAATGAGACAGAATAAAGCGTGCCTGAGCCAGTTACACCGAGGCTACCGACATTGACAAACCTTGCCCCGCTTAGCTCTACACTTCCTATGGTATTATAGTTGCTATTTGACAGCAATGTAACCGTATTGTCATGATTAAAGAAACCACCCTTGCTTACTGTCCCTGCACGGAGCATAGTTTTATCAAACGATAAAACCACCTTAGCTGCTGTTAAATCCACTACATTTTCTATTGCCACATCTACGGTAAGGACATCACCCCTGCGAACATAGGTATTTGCAGAAGCAACATTGATGTTTACCGGCGAGCGAACAATGATACTACTTGTCCCTGAAACACTTCCTGTGGCTGCGGTGATGATGTATGTTCCTGTAGCCATAGGTGCGGTAAACATGGTAAGGCTTGAGTTTGTCTGTTGGCTGAACGATCCTGTTGAACATGACCAATTACATGCTGCATCATTCATTGCCCTATCGTATTGATCACGGCAATTAGTTGCTGTGAACGAGTATGTCCCACCAGGTGAAAACACCACTGCTTGCGGGGATACCTTCATGGATGTTAGCACAGGTATTGGCTCCATGTAAACATCATGATGCACAGGGTCATTGATTACCTCTAACACACCACTCTGATAGAGGTTATACCCGGGACATACTGCCTGAACATAATACTTGCCTGCCGGGACTATAAAGCTATAGTAGCAATCATTGGTTGTGGTAGTAGTTTGCGGATTTATTTGAGGGACATTGTTAAAGGGATAGTTCCATGCATCCCAAACAACCCAGGTAGTAGTTGTTGTGCTGAGATAATAGCAGGTAACCACTGCATCAGTAACCTTATCTTTTGTTACTGAGTTATAGACATGTCCATCAGGGTCAATCAGGATACTGCCAATATTAATAGGGGCTATTGACACGGTACCATATTCAATGATTACATCCAGTGGCACATCACCGTGTAAGGGATACGGCCTAAATGAATATTCATAAACACCATCATTGTCATCATCAGTCATAGAATGATTTGATATAATAGAGTCTGTGCCCTTATAACGAAGGTATACATGTGTAGGGCTTCCGACCACAGGGACAGAAATCGTTATAAGACTCTGCCAATGAACGCCTACCTTGCTATCTTCGTCCATGCTCATAGGGTGTTCTGTTCCTCTTGGTGATGAGATATTCACGCCTATTGGGTCAATGGGTAGATCAGGTGATATAATCAATGTTACTACATTAGAGGAACCATGTTTAGTCCCTTTTACTGCGATTGCTGTTACTGTATGCGTTCCAGGAGTAAGAGTAGTAAGGTTATAACTAAAGGTGCCATTAGGTGCTGTTGTAGTCCCAATATTTACATTGTCAAGATATATCCCTACATCTACACCTATATTGCAGTTGCCAGAAATGGTCAGATTGGTGGTTTTAGATGTTTTTCCTGAGACAGGGTTGGTGATAATTGGCGGGATGCCTACGGTCACCTTTATTGGATAGGAAGGTGGACTAATCGTGTTTACTGCATTTTTTACCCTTACCGTAATTTCATAGACTCCATCCATGGCTTGTGTCGTAGTAAAGCTAAAATTACCATTAGCATCACTTGTGCATGTGCCCTCTTCTTGAGAATTAAGATAGATGAATACAGTGCTGCTGCCAAGGGCATAGCCAGAGATAGTTAGTTTATCAGCAGGTATTTTGCTGTTATTTGTTGGTTTGGTTATAATTGGCGGTTGAGGTGCTTTCGTATCAATCAATAGATCAACCATGTTTGAGGCAGCTGTTACCCCGTTGTTATTTGTTGACTGGACAAAGAGCTTATGTAACCCCTCATCAAATGTAATGGTATGGGAATAAAAGCCATTACTCGTTACCGTGGCAATAGGGATAAGATTATCATAAATTACCACAGTAGCCCCATTTTCGGCAATACCTGTAATGGTTATGGTTGCTTGATTGGTTGCACTTGATATTGGGTTATCAATGGTAGGGGCAATGCCTTGAACAATGATTATGGAAAGCGATGTCGTGCCGCTGGTGCCAAACCTGTCAACTGCAATGGCATTTATGGTATGTGTCCCAATATTTAAGTTGTTGCTCGTAAGGCTAAAAAGCCCACTTGAGTCAGTGGTTGCTGTTCCCATCAGGGTGGATGTTCCATCATAAACAAATACCACACTGCCAGGGCTGCTATTGCCTATAACCAACGGTGTTTGGTCAGATGTTTTTGCCCCATCTGCCGGTGTATGGATGGTTGGCGGCATGGGCGAGGCATTGGTGTCTGTCCCGCGGTAGATGCCATAGGGTGGATAGTTAAGATAAAACCTATTGTGCCTTGCTGGATCCATGACAAAGGTTACACTGCCTACACTGCCGTAAGTAGCAGAGATTAGTTTGCCGGTATTAATTGGCAACCCATGGTTTGTCTCACCCCAACTCTTGCCATCGTCAATGCTTTTTACAACCCCATCATTACCCTGAGCATATAAAACACCGGTGATGTCAGGGTTGACAATCAGCGAATTAACCTTTTCATCGCTTATTTGTGTCCATGTGCCGCCACTGTTTGTGGTTTTGAGTATTTTGCCAAGGGTATATTGGTAATAGCCGAGATTGCCATAGGCATATATGGTGCTGGCCGTAGTTCCAAGGGTAATACCCTGAAGCAGCAAGTTACTGCTTACTGGTATCGTTGTCCAACTGCCGCCATGATTATTGCTGCGATATATATTGCCATTATAATTGTTATTAGTAGCCCACACATTGCCGTAAGTTAGCAGGCTGGAATCTTCCGGAGCAATAAACAGATTGTTAATGTTTCCTTGTGGTATGGTTATCTTACTCCAAGTTGTTCCGGCATCTATGCTTTTGTACATTGCCTCCCAACCAGCAGGGATATAGATTGTTTGTGAATTATTGGGGTCAATGGCAATGCTATTGATATAAACATATCCTCCCGACAATCCGGCAGTAATGGAACCCCAGTTATCACCGCCATTCGTGCTTTTGTAAAGCATCTGATTCCCACCTGCATAAATGGTGTTGGAATCATTTGGATCAATGATTAGAGCACAAAACCCGTCCCACCTATTTGGGGAATATGTTATCGGTAATCCACTATTTTTCTCACTCCAACTATTGCCAGCATCAATACTCTTGAATATGCCGCGATTATTTGTTGTATAAACCGTGCCAGTAGCTTTGGGGTCAACAGCTATGGTGCTTACATCTACGAGATGAGGCAAGCCGGTATTGATAGTAGTCCAGTTATCACCGCCATTCATACTTCTGTGTATCCCCTTACCAGCCACATAGACAGCATTGGTTGTTACCAATATCTTCTGAGCTTGAGCAGATGGAGAGAGTGCGGTAACCGTCCCCCATGTTCCACCACCGTTAGTAGTTTTATATAACGCACTACCTTTTGATGAATGTGCCCGCATCCGTGCATATAGGGTTGAGCTGGTAGCTGGATGTCCGGCAAGCACGATAGATGATGATATGCCTTGAGATGGCAGACCAGTAGTAATTGTCCCCCATGTGGAGCCATTGTTTGTGCTTCTGAGAATGTTGTTGTATGTTGTTGCATACATAGCATCCTGATACACAAGCAGGTCAGAGAAAGATAATGATGAGACAGTGCCCCAGCTCTGTCCCCCATCTGTGGTAACAAGCAATCCAGAATAATTAAAGGCATAAAGATTGCCGGTTGTTGTCCCTGTAACCACCTTGCAGTTTGATAAACTATTCATCCTTACCCAGGATGTCCCAGTATTCGTACTCTTATAGACACCACTATCATTACCCACATAAATGCCATCAGATTGAACAACGATACTTAAGGCTGCCCATGGAGAAATGGTCATGGTGCCAGTAATATCCACCCAATTGGTACTATTTGTTGCACACTTAAATATCCTGCCACTACAGCCAAGGTAGATATTATTAGAATCCACAGCCATGGCATATCCGCCTTGTCCATTATATCGTTTTGTTGACGAAATATCCAGCCCATTAGTAATGTCTATCCAGTTATCACCGCTATTAGTAGTTTTATACACTCCACCTGAACCCACAGCCGCATAGATAATGCTTGAATTGTCTGGATCAACAGCCAAATCACTAATCGAAATATCATTTGGCAACCCATCATTAATATTCGTCCATTCAATCCCCCCGCCAGCATAGACACTCGCAGCCATAAACATAAACAACAAAAGCACCAATCCCATTAATTTGTGAATAAACTTAGCAGTCTGCATAATTCATGTTCATCCTTTTTTACATTGCATTTACGAATTCTTCAACAGTTTAAGCTGTCACCATATAATCTGCCACCTCAGTTTCACGAGTAGTAACAGTTAATGGCATACCCATTTCTGCTCGAACTTCAAGGCATTCTTTAATTGCATCTTGTTCAGTCTTGCCTTGACTTATACATCATGGAATAGCCGGACATTCTACTATTATCATCTCATCTTCGTCATGAATTTGCTGTTTTTTTTGTCTCTTTCCAGTCTCCATACCAAACAAAAAATGCTATAATTGCTGCACCTCCAATAAGTAAAACAGCAAAGACTTGAAATGGTCCCATAGGATTAATCCTCCTTTGTATGAGATGAAATAAAGATAGCTATGAGAATTAATAAGAAAAATATGATTAAGCCAGTAATAAATGTTGAAGGACTAAATTTATTCGAAATAATTTGTCCCAAAACCACTAATGCCATTATATACTCAGCAATTTTCAGAAAGGTGTTAGCAAGGGTATTTTTTTCTTTATCTCTAAATTTCATCATCATCATATACTCCTCGTATAATATAATTCAGTATACATGATAATATAAGTGTTGTCAAGATTTTTTTGGGATTTTAAGATAAAAAAAGGTGTTAATCAATCTTTCGATTAATTAACACCTGAGGAGTAATAGGTATAGAAACTGGGAGGGGAAAACTATACACTACCAATCCCATAATTATATCGTCCAAACAATAAAAAAACTTTAATGTTTTTTATTGTTGTGCAATTAATCACCTCATAAACATATACTCAGGAAGGGTATAATTTGTTTATATTTACCATAATATTTGAACAGATTATGTCCTGTCATTTATTTTATTGACATGACAGTCCAATGATGTTATAATGTGATATACCCATGGAGGATATAATGAAACAGCCTTGGGATGTAGATAGTTATTTTAAGATTGTTTCTGCACCAAATGGTGTCTTCTTAACGGTTTATTCACCTGTAGGCGAGGGGAATTCTGTCTCTGCAGAAGAAATTGTTGAACAACTTAAAGAAAAAGGTATGCAGCATATTGATTGGCAGGCTGTCAAAAATGCAGTTCAAAGACAAAACGGGACAGCTGTACGGGTTGGAGAATGCTCCGGAGAAGTGGTGGCAGATGAATTATTCGTTGTCTCTATAGATAAGGATGAACAGACAGCCTACTTGACTATCCTTGTGCCTGTAAAGGGCGGCAAAGAGATTGCCATGAAGGATATCCTTAAAAAATTAAAACAGGAAGGGGTTGTATTTGGCATAAATACAGATGCAATCTTTGACACCTTAAAATATGAAAGGTTTAATGAGGATATTCTGGTTGCTACCGGCAATGCATCTGTGCCAGGCAAGGATGCCTTCTTAGAATTCAAGTTTCCTACAACTAAGGCTACTTCTATGGTAAGAGAGCTTGAGGATGGACGGGTTGATTTTAAGAACATTGACTTGATTACCTCGGTTAAGGAAGGGGATGCACTTGTAGTAAAGCATCCAATCATAAAGGGTATTTCCGGCACAACCGTAACAGGCAAAGAAATTTTTCCACAGGATGGCAAGGATATTTCCTTGCCTGTTGGGAAAAATACCGTGATTTCTCCAAATGAATTGGAGCTAAGGGCAACAGTTTCCGGAATGGTAAGTATTAATCCTTATGGCAAGGTAGAGGTTGAACCGATTCATATTGTTACAGGGGATATAGATTATAGTACAGGCAATATTAACTTCCATGGCAAATTAGTAATCGAAGGAAGCGTTATGGATGGATTTACCGTTCATGCGGACAAAGATGTGATTATCAAGGGAAATGTCTGGAAGGCAACAGTTACCTCTGGTGGAAATGTAACCATTAAGGGTGGAATTCTGGGCAAGAATGTGGGTTATATCTTTGCTAATAATAATGTAACCGCTAAGTTTGCAGAATATTGCCACATCAAGGCACAAAAAGATGTTTCAATCGATGAATCCATCATTTATAGTCAGATAGATGCTGTGGGTAAGGTGATTCTTACAGGCAGGCGCGGTGTGATTATGGGTGGGAAAATAAGGGCAGGGGAAGAGGTAAATGCCAAAATAATTGGTTCTCGAGTTGATACCCCAACAATAATAGAGGTAGGGGTTGATCCTGTAATTCGGGAAGAGATGAAAGACTTGAGTGAAGAGATGACTGGTGAAAAGGTTAAGTTTCAGGGGATAAAGTTGGAGATCAAGGGATTATTGGCATTAAAGGAAAAAATGGGTGCTAATTTCCCGATGGATAAAGAAGAATTATTAGCCTCATACCTCATGGCACAAAATTTGCTTATAGAAAAACTAAGGGATGCAAGTGAAGGTATTACCCTTCTTCATCAGGAACTAACAGCTGCTGGAGGCGGCAGGGTATTGGTTTCAGGAATACTTTATCCTGGGGTAAGAATAACCATTCGAACAGTGAGCACATATATCCATGAGGAGCATAAGTATGTCTGTCTGGCAATAAAAGGGGATGAGATTGAGATTATGCCGTATGATTTGGCTCTGGCGATGCAGAAGATGCAGAAAATGCAAAAATAGTGATGCAACATAACTACTCATCACAAAGGCACGAAGACACAAAAAGTTGATAAGTTGAATAGTTGATGGGTTGATAAGTGGATGAATTGATAGTAAATGGTTATGAATTATGGATCTGTGTTCCTTTAACCTATAAACTCATCAACCTATCAACCTATCAATTTATGTGTTCTCCGTGGTGAATTACTTTACCTGAGTAGTTACGATGCAACACAGCAATTCTCATTTTATGACAGACCCTAATTCCCCTTTGCCTTAAAACACAAGGGGCAATCTATTTTCAACCCTTCATTAAATACATCACCAAAATCTTTTTCCCAGGGCAGTTGATAAAGATATGAATGACCTGAAGAGATAAATTGTTCTGCGGTTTTTTTTGCAAGGCTAAAATTGCGATCAAATTCCAAGGTATATTTAAGATTTGGAGAAAATGGCATAAATATTTGCCTGAAAAAAGCATTATTTGCCTGAAGGGTCAATAACCAGACACTAAACTTTGTCCGATCAAAACATGTCATCAAGGTCTTCCAGTCCATGTTACTGCCTTTAGGGCTTACCTTATTATACACCTCAATCAACATTTGAGCAATATCCCCATCAAGGCAGTACAGGGAAATTTGTAACTGGGCATTATAACTATCAGGCTTGGGATGATATTTTATGGCAATATGTAAATCCTGATGGGCATAAACCTTTAACAATCTTAAATTATGCTCCCTCTGGCTGCTCAGTTGATGTGCTAAGGGATGACCATGAATATCTCCGGCAATATGGGTTAAATAACCATAGATATATGCCCTGAGTTTATCCTTTTTTTCACCATCTTTTACCATTTTGATATAGTCTAAAAGGGCTATAGCAAACCTTGTTAACAGGTCATGATGAAGTATGCGGCTAAATGGAGTTTTATTGAAAAGGTCAGGTCCGATTGCCCCAAGCGTAAAATAGGCAAAATAAATATCCAATATTCCCTTAGCCTCTGGACCCAATATCCTTATTGTTTGGGTAGCCAGCTCAATATGGGTCAGCAATCCATAGGCAAAGCTATCCTGAGCCATGAATAAGATGCCAGTTGTTATAATAGCAATAACGGATACTCTTTTCATTATATGTTGTCCATTAGTAGGGGCAATTCTTGCGGTTGCGCCCCTAAATGTTGATAATCAGACACAGATAAACCATGCCTCTGCCTACAGCCTTACCTCAACACCGCCCCCATACTACCAGAAGTAACCTGAGCTGCATACCTTGCCAGCACCCCGACAGTTACCTTTGGTTTCGGCTGTTTCCATTGTTTTCTTCTCTCAGCCATCTCTTCTTGTGAAATGTCCAACTCAATTGTTCGATTAGGAATATCAATATTTATCATATCACCATCTTGTATCAGGGCAATGGGACCACCCTCGGCTGCCTCTGGCGAGATATGCCCAATAGCTGCCCCCCTTGTTCCACCTGAAAACCTGCCATCTGTAATCAATGCCACATGACTGTCAAGCTCCATACCAACAATGGCTGAAGTAGGGGTAAGCATCTCTCTCATACCAGGTCCACCCTTTGGACCCTCATAGCGGATAACCACAACATCACCCTTTTTTATCTGATGAGTAATGATAGCATCCGTAGCATCTTCCTCTGAGTTAAATACCTTTGCTGAGCCAGAAAGCACCATCATCTCCGGTAGAACCGCAGATTGCTTAACCACACACCCATCTGGGGCAAGATTGCCCTTCATGATAGCAATTCCACCTACAGGATGATACGGGTTATCAATTGTGCGAATAACATCATGCCTGAGTATCTTTCTGCCCCTTATATTTTCACCCACACTATAACCTGTACTTGTTATTGATTCAAGGTTTAACAACCCTAATTTAGTTAATTCAGCCATCACAGATGGAATCCCGCCAGCCTCATTTAAGTCTTGGAGAAAGTGTGGACCAGCAGGGCACATATCACAAAGATGAGGTGTTTTTCTACCTATTTCATCAAATTTATTTAGATCAAGGCTAACCCCTGCCTCATGAGCAATAGCTGTAAGATGCAATACTGTATTAGTTGAACACCCAAGAGCCATATCCACAGCAATGGCATTAGATAGAGAGGCTCCAGTGATAATATCCCTTGGACGAATATTATTCTGCAATAATTCCATTATTTTTTTTCCTGCCTCTTTTGCCAATCGTATCCTTGCTGCCTCAACAGCAGGAATAGTTCCATTACCCGGCAATCCCATGCCCAGAGCCTCTGTCAGGCAATTCATTGAGTTTGCGGTAAACATACCTGCACATGAACCACAACCAGGACAGGCAGCATCCTCTAAAGCATCTAATTCTGATTCCTTCATCTTATTGGTCAAAACCTTTCCTATGCCCTCAAACATGGAGATGAGTTGAACCGGGTGTCCATCAAACCTTCCAGCCAGCATTGGTCCGCCACTGATAAAGATAGAAGGAATATTAAGCCTTACAGCAGCCATCATCATACCAGGCACTATTTTATCACAATTAGGAACAAATACCATAGCATCAAATGGATGAGCCATGGCCATTATCTCTACAGAATCAGCGATTATCTCCCGACTAACCAGAGAATACTTCATGCCCGCATGATTCATAGCAATCCCATCGCAAACACCAATGGTAGAAAATTCTATAGGTGTCCCCCCAGCCATCCTTATCCCATTTGCCACAGCCTCAGCTATTTTATCAAGATGGATATGACCCGGTACTATCTGGTTGGCTGAATTGGCAATACCAATCAATGGTCTATTAATCTCTTCCGTTGTATAACCCATTGCCTTGAACAGGGAACGATGAGGAGCAGCCTTAAGCCCTTTTTTCATTACATTACTACGCATATATTTATGCCTCCTTATCTATAATGCTTTATTAATATGTATACTCAAGTGGGGCATAAATTGCGATTTTTTCGGTGAGGATTAATCAAGGAGAGCAAGGCGTTCAGGTGAGCAATAGTATATACTATTGCTCACCTGAACAACACAGCTATCGTTGGTTAAGACCAGCGAAAAACGCAATTTATGTCCCACTTGAGTATAACTACTCAGCTATTGTTATTTTGGACATATTTGCTTTTACTTTTCTGTCATTCCGAACTACTGTGAGGAATCTTTCTTTTCTGTTGTCCCAATCATCATTATCGTAACCATTGCATAAGACAAGATCCCTCAGTCGAGTACTCCTTCGGGATGACATTTTTGCAATAAAGCTGAGTAGTTACAATGCTTTATTAATATAACATATCAAATCAATGTTGTCAAGAGGTTTTTCAAGTTGAATCAGGGCAATATTTGAGAGCGTTGCATAAGCTATATGCCTATTAAAACAAGGAGTTACAACAAAAATAGCGATAAAATTACACGAAAATCCCAACTTGACAAATGTCATAAGTTATTGACATGTTTGGGTTGACACAT
>Ga0210044_10001424_pt1 | contig 36343 bp, 38 predicted proteins | sample CryGey13umfilter_2_FD_183959 | JGI IMG/M metagenome (GOLD analysis project Ga0210044, IMG submission 183959) | Groundwater microbial communities from aquifer in Utah, USA - Crystal Geyser 4/9/14 3 um filter (SPAdes) (version 2) | ecosystem: Environmental > Aquatic > Deep subsurface >...
GAGTTAGAGTAGACACCGGATTCGAAGTTGGTTCATCTATATCAATGTATTATGATCCAATGATTGCAAAACTGGTTTGTTGGGATAAAGACAGAACTTCAGTGATTAAAAGAATGATAAGAGCATTAACTGAATTTGAAATTACCGGAATTACTCATAATATAAAATTCTTAAAAACTGTGATGAATAATAAAAAATTTATTAAAGGAAATTTTGACATCAATTTTATTGAGAAAGAAAAATTACATAACCAACTTCCTTCTCCTGAATCAAAAGATGATATTCAAGAAGAAACAGTAGCTTATATATTTTCAGCATTAATGTACAACAAGAAGATTAATTTATTACAAATAGATAAAGAAAAGAAAAATAATTTAAATATGTGGAACAAGCAATTATACGATGAATAGCCTGATTGTAGAAATAGGAGATAAGAAAGCAAAGCTTAATATTAGTTCTGATTCTAAAGTTAAAATTGATAACAAAGAATATCTTTATGAATTAATTCACTTGCAGAATTCAACCTATCTATTAAAAATTAATAATAGATTTTTCAAGATCAATAATCTTAATAATAGCTCTACTTCACTTCTATTAAATATTGAAGGTAAAGAATTCACTTCAACAACAAAATCTCTTTTACAAGACAAAGCAGAGCAATTAGTTTCAAAAAAAATAAAAGATAATAATTATAATTTGGTAAATGCCCCAATGCCCGGTTTAGTGTTAGATATAAAAGTAAGTGTTGGTGACAAAATAAAGAAAGGAGATACTTTACTAATATTGGAAGCCATGAAAATGGAGAATTCAATAAAATCTAATTATTCAGGTGTTATCAAAGAAATATTTGTTGATAAAAATAACCCGGTAGAAAAAGGTAGTAAGCTAATTTCCATCATTTAATCTGTTTTTAGTCTAAAATAGAGATTTACTAAAAATAACTTTTAAACCTACTTATCAAAAATATATTGTCATGGGTATTGATTATAAAACTTTCATTATTTAATATAGTAATTGCACTCAATAAATTATTAAAAATTAGGAGGAACTTCTATGAGGTTACTTTACAATCTCAAAAACCGCTTTATTGTTGTTGCTAAACTTCTCCTTGCTTCTTTCATGATCATGATTTTTATATCCAGCCAAAATTTGGCTCAGGGAAGTGGAACAATAACAGGACATATTACAGATGCTAATACAGGAGAGGCATTAATTAGAGTTAATGTAGTTATTAGCGGTACTATTATGGGCTCAGCTTCAGATCTGGACGGAAACTATTCAGTTTTAAATGTTCCAGCAGGTACTTATAACATTGCATTTTCATTAATTGGATATGAAACTATGAATAAGTCTGTTGAGGTTAGTGCTAATCAATCAGTAGTTGTTAATGCTGAAATGAACACGAAAGCTTTAGAATTGGGTAATGTTACTGTTTACGGAGCTTCAAGAAGAGTAGAAAAAATTACTGAAGCACCAGCTGCAGTTACAGTAATAGGAATGGAGGATATAAGATTAAATTCAAATGCAGGTGGAGTACCAAGACTCTTAGAGTCAAAACCTGGTATAGACCTAGTTCAGAGTGGAGTCAATGATTTCAATTTAAACACTCGTGGATTTAACAGTTCAGTAACAAGGAGAGTATTAGTTCTTCTTGATGGAAGAGATTTAGGTGCAGCATTTTTAGGTCAACAGGAATGGGGAGATATTTCTGTACCTTTGGAAGACCTAAGTAATATTGAATTTGTAAGAGGTCCAGGTTCAGCATTATATGGAACAAATGCATTTAATGGTGTTGTAAATATGACATCTTTATCACCTAGGGAAGCTTTGGGTACAAAATTAAAAGTATCAGGTGGTGAATTAAGTATGTTCAGAGTTGATGTTCGTAATGCAGGATTACTTGGTCAAGGTTGGAGCTACAAAATAAATTTAGGAAGACTGCAAAGCCATACATGGGATAAAAACAGAACTACAAGCGTTCCTTATGCAGGACTTTCTAATGAAGTAGTAAATATAAATCCTGATAATATGGTTTACACTTATGGTTCAGCAAGATTAGACTATGATTTTGCAAACGATTCAAGAATCACTGCGGAAGGTGGTTTAACAAATGTTAAAAATGATGTTGTTGTTTCAGGTATTGGTCGTTTAAATATATTAGAAGGAAATAGACCATGGGGAAGACTACATTTTGCATCAAAACATATTGATGTATCAGCATGGATGCAAAAAAGAACAACTCCAACTCAAATTACTTCTCTTGCTTCAGGAGGAAGATTAATTGAAAACACAACAATGTATCAAATTGAAGGACAATATAACCGTTCATTTATGAATGATCAGTTTAGATTTATTTTAGGTGGTTCACAAAAAATTGTAAGTGTTGATATGGACAATACAGCAATGCTCGGAACTAAAGATTATACAATTACAGGTGGTTATTTACAATTGGAATTCAATCCAATTAAAGAATTAAAATTTGTTGCAACAGGTCGTGTTGATAGAACTACTTATGAAAAATCAAGATTTTCACCAAGAGCGGCTGTTGTATGGAGCTTTGCTCAAGGACAATCTTTTAGATTTTCTTATAACAAAGCATTCTTATTACCAAGTACTTCAGAATATTTTTTAAGGGTTTTAGCCGGAGCAGCTGATCTAAGACCACTTGGTATAAATCCAACAGGACTAACATCTATTTATGCTATTGGTAATGATAACTTAGTACCTGAAAGAATTGAAGGTATTGAAGTTGGTTATAAAGGTATCTTCTTAGATAATAAGTTATTTATTACTTTAGATGCCTATTCAAATAAAGTACACGATTTTATTACAGACCTTTTGCAAGGTGTAAATCCGGCTTTCCCATTTGGCGGAGCACCTGCAGGTTTATCAGATCTAATTTTACACGGTTCACCCGCAAATGGAATACCTGCATTGCCAGGATTAACAGTATTACCTAATGGTGAAACTGCAATAGTTCTATCATATACAAATAAAGGTCAGGTTGATGAAAGAGGATTGGAACTAGGATTTGACTATTATATGAGTGATTACTTCTTACTTTCTGCTAACTGGTCTTATTTTGATTATGAAATTAAAGCACAACAAGCAGGAGATGTATTATTACCAAATAATCCTAAACATAAATTTGGTTATTCAATCAGATATAGAAATAATCTAAACGGATTTGAAGCTGAATTATCTGGTAGAACAGTTCAGGCTTATGATTGGGCTGCAGGTGTTTTTGTTGGACATATACCTGAATATACATTGATAAATTTATCATCTGCTTATGAAATAAATCAGAATTTTCGTTTAGGTGTTTCAGTTACTAATCTATTCGACAAACAAGCTTATCAAATTTTTGGTGGCTCAATTGTCGGCAGACAGTTAATAGGTTCACTTACTGTTTCATTCTAATATAAATCAAAAAGGAATTAATATGAAAATATATTATAATAAACTTAAATATTTAACTTTAGCATTTGGAGTGTGCTTCCTCTTTGTCTCAGGTTGCTCTGATGATGATACTATAGTAACTACTCCAACTACTCCAGCTAATACCGGCACAGCCAATTTTACAATGTATGTTTCAATTGGTAATAGTTTAACAGCTGGTTATCAATCTTCGGCTCTTTCTCAAAGAGATCAGGTTTGGAGTTTTCCAAGCCAGATAGCAAATCAAGTAGCAAATCTTACTGTTGCAAAAAATAATGCAAATGCAACATTTGAACAACCATTAATAAAAGATCCAGGAATAGGCGGAAGATTAAGATTAGTAAATCTTGCTCCAACAATAGTTTCTGAAGGACAGGTTGATCCAACAAGTCCGGCATCAAATTTAAACATTGCACTGCAAAGACCGTATAATAATTTAGGTATACCTGGGGCAATTTTGTATGATATGGCTGATGTTAGCGATTTTTCTTCAAAAAGTGCTTCAAGACAAAATCCATTTTTTGCCTTAGTATTGAGAGATCAAGCTTTAGGTAATAGTGTTCTTCGTCAAGCAAGAAATTTGCAAGCATCTTTTATTACAGCTTGGATTGGTAATAATGATGTATTAGGATATGCTACAAGTGGTGGAACTAAAGGGACAAATGTTGGTTATATTGATCCACCTGGAACAACTCCAACTGAAACTGCTGTATTTTCATCATTATACAGTGCTATGTTAGATAGTCTTAAAGCAGAGTCAAGAGGAGTAATAGTGGGAAATATTCCTGATGTAGCTTCAGTACCTTTCTTTACAACAGTTGGACCTCTCTTAGCAGCTAAGGTACCTTGGGATCAAATAGCCGCAGGTCAGCAAGGTTCAGGTTTGCCTGGTTCAGGTATTATCTATGAAAGTAAAACCGGATTTCAGTTTAGTCCATTTTTACCAAATAATAAAGTAAGAATAGCTGATTCAGCTGCTTGTAAAAATTTAACAACTTTATTTACATTAGCGGGACAAACATATGCAGGGCTGATTGGTGTACCAACTGGACAATTTTATAGAGATAATAATTTCTCTGGTTTACCACCTGGTATTGATACTACAAAACCTTTTGGTGTCCATCCACAAAATCCATTCCCTGATGTATTTGTCCTAGATCCTGCAGAAATTACAGTTTCAAAAGATGCAGTAACTGCTTTTAACAGCATTATTGCAACTGAGGCTGGAAGTAGAAATATTGCAGTAGTAGATTTTAATTTGGTACTTAAAAACTTATTGACTAATCCAATTGTTTATCCAGGAATTGGAGTATTTACTTCAAACTTTATCTCTGGCGGTACATTCAGCTATGATGGTGTTCATCCTTCTTCAAGAGGGTATGGCATAATAGCTAATGAGTGGATAAAAGCAATAAATACCAAATTTAGTGCTAATATACCTTTGGTTGATTTAAATAGTCTTCCGGGGATGCCAATTGGCAAAGTTCCGGCAAAAGAAATTAATTATGAACCAAAAGTATTTAATGATATGATAAGAATGATGACCGGAAGTAAAAATTGGCCGGTTAATTATTAATTTTCATTAAAATTGCATAATAAAATCCCGTATTATGCGGGATTTTATTATTTTAAACAAAAAAATTTTTATTTTTGTTTATGAAGAAAAATTTAATATTCATTTTCTATATTTTTATAGCATTATTTTTAACTGCTTGTTCTTCTTCAAAAGACAATGCAGATTTATTTAAAACAAATAGTGCTGATTCTTTATATGTTTTTGATTCAGTGCCTATAGATTCAATTAAAAATGAAAATTTTGCTCTTCTCACAATTTCTAATGTAAAATTGTATATAGTGCAAATTGGTGCATTTACAACAAAAGATAAAGCAGAATTGTTTGCTGCAAACAGCAAAAAAATAATAAATTACGATATTGATATAGCGTTTAGTAACTCAGTAAATCTTTATGTGGTTCAGCTTAAACCATTCTATAATAAAAAGGAGGATGCAGAAATGGTTAGAAATAAATTGTGGACTATGGATGAATATAAGGATGCCTGGATTTTAACGGTTATACGCTAGGTTAAGTTTCATAAATTAATTTATGAATAGATAATAATTATTTATTAACAAATTGGGAGGTAGACATGTCATTCTCTTTAAACAAAATTATGTTGATAGGAAATCTTGGTAAAGATGCTGAAACAAGATTTACTACAAATAATCTTTCCGTTACAACATTCTCTATGGCAACTACAAGAAGTTACAAAGACAAAGAAGGTGCTTGGCAGAATGAAACTACTTGGCATAATCTGGTTGGTTATAATCTTTCTGACTATTACAAAGAAAATTTGAAGAAAGGTAAAAAGTTTTATGTTGAAGGTAGAATTTCTAAAAGAGATTACACTGATAAAGAAGGTGTTAAGAAATATGTTACTGACACTATTGTAGAAAAATTGATTCCTCTAGATTCTTCAGGTTCAGGTGGAAATTATGATAAATCTAATTCAGATAAAGTTTCTGAACCTGATGCAGATGTTTCTGAAGATAACGAAGATCTTCCATTCTAAGTTTAGTATGTATAATAAAACGAGGATATTGTAATTATTTGGATACTGATTGGCAAATTCGACTGATTGTTCTAATTATATTATTGTTATTTTCTGCTTTTTTCTCCGGTTCTGAAATTGCATTATTTTCTTTAAATAGATCTAAGATAAAAGAATTATTTAAGGGAACTCCAGTAATTTCGGGGTATCTACAAAATTTATTACAATTTCCTCGTCGTTTATTAGTTACTATTCTAATTGGTAATACAATTGTTAATACAGCTGCTGCAATTGCATCTGTTGCACTTGTTTTAGAAAATGCAGATAAGATTGGTATTTCAAGAGATCTTGCACTTACAATTCAAATTATTATTATTACAATTTTGGTTGTAATATTTGGAGAATTGATCCCAAAAGTTTGGGCAGCAAAAAATCCCGTCTCTTTTTCTAAAGCAATAGTATTTCCACTTTACTGGATTTCAGTAATTTTATTCCCAATTTCAGAATTTATATCTGAAATAATTAATGTAGTTGTTAAAAAGTTTAGGATTGATAAATCTAAAACAGCAATAACACCTGAAGATATCTCAAACCTTGCTGCTATGAGCCGTAAAGCTGGGGGAATGATAAGAAAAGAAGAAGGATTAATAAAGGGAATTGTAGAATTCAAATCAGTTGAAGTTCAAGAAATAATGACTCCACGAGTTGATATAAGTGCAGTTGCACTTGATACTGAATTTGATGACATCTTAGAGATCATTACTTCTTCCGGACACAGCAGGTTACCACTTTATAATGAAGACTTAGATAATATTGTTGGATTGATATATGCTAAAGATCTTCTTCCATACATTAAAGATGAAAAATTAAGAAGTGAATTCTCTGTAAAGGAAATTTCTCGTAGGGCTATGTTCATACCAGGTTCAAAACTAATTAGCGTACTTATGAGAGAATTTCAAGAAAAGAAAATGCATCTTGCAATAGTTGTTGATGAATATGGTGGTACATCCGGAGTAATATCACTTGAAGATATATTAGAGGAAATAATTGGGGAAATTATTGATGAATATGATAAAGAAGAAAAACCTATTACTAAAATTGATGATAATAATTATCTAGTTTTAGGAATGCTACCAATTGATGACTTGAATGAACTATTGGACGAAGATTTTGAGTCAGAAGATCATGCATATGAAACTATTGGTGGATTGATATTAAATGCAGCCGGAAAAATTCCCGATGAAGGATATTCTTTTGAGCTGAAAAGTTATTTGTTTAAAGTCGTTGAAGTTTTTGATAAAAGAATAACAAAAGTTAGAATTACTAAACTTCAAAAAAATGTTAATTAGATTATGAAAAAAGGATGTTTTTTCAGATTAATATTTTTTATTGTAGTAGTTATTGCAATTGGTCTTTATATATTCCAACAAAAATATGGAAACATTTTTTCCTCAAAAGATACTGATAATAATCTACCGTTAGTTAATTTCGATATTTCATCAAAACTAGATTTCATAAAAGATACTCAAGAAAAATTAGACCTTGAAAAATTATTAGATGATGTAAAAACAAACTTTGATAAGATAAAAGATTTACCAGCTGAACAAATTAAAAATATTAGCAAATCTTTTGATGATATTTTTCAGGACAGCATTATTACTGAAAAAGAATTAAATTATATACGCGATAAAATTAACAATCTTAAAAAATGAAATCTGATAGAAAAACAGAAATAAAAGTAGGATTTACGGTAATAATCGGTATAATTATTTTTATTTGGATTATTGGATGGGCTAAAGACTTTTCTTTTTCGTCAAGTTATAAAATTGTAAAAGTACATTTTGAAAATACTTCCGGTTTAAATGTTGGTGATAATGTAACTGTAAATGGGGTAAAAAAAGGACTGGTTGATGATATATTACTTTCAGGCAAAGGAGTATTGCTTTCTTTAGCTATTGAAAAAGAAGTAAAATTGTATAGCGATGCTATTTTTAAAATCTCAATGCTTGATCTGATGGGAGGTAAAAAAGTAGAAATAAGTTCAGGTAAATCCGGGGAAGAATTGAATTATGATAAAATATTTGAAGGTGAGTTTCAAAACGATCTTCCAACTTTAATTGCTGACTTAGGGAAAATACAAACAAATGTTTCTTTCACATTAACAAAGTTAAATAAAACATTAACTTCTGTAAATGATCTGCTAACAGATGATTCATTCAAATCAGGTTTAAGAAAGTCCGTTATAAATATGAATAAAGTTTCATCTCAATTTTCAGAATTGTTGCAAGAGAATAAAAATGTTCTAAAAGATCTAATCAGTAATGCAAATAAACTTACTTTAAGTGCTGATACTATTTTGAAAGATAACAGAGGAAGTATTAATGAATCATTAAAAAATCTGAATTTACTTTCACAAAGAGCAGATACTCTATTTAGTTTGAGTAATAATTTTATGAATGAAATTAAGAGCAGAAAAAATAATCTCGGCAAGTTTTTATATAATGAAACTTTTTATAACAATTTAGATTCAACATTATCCAAATTGAATGAGCTGACAAGAATTTTGATAATTCAACTTAAAGGTGACGGAATAAATGTTGATGCAAGTATTTTCTAGAGAAGGTAGATGATTTATGGTAATTGGAATTGGAGTAGATATAATAGAGATTGATAGGATAAAACAAAGTATAGAAAAATACGGTGATAGTTTTCTAAATAAAATTTATACTCCTGTTGAATTAGAATATTGTTTAACAAAGAGTAACAAGTATCAGCATTTAGCCGCTAGATTTGCTGCAAAAGAAGCAGTCTATAAGGCATTAACTACAGGTACACAAGAGAAGATTGGTTGGCAGAACATTGAGATTATGAATAAACCTAATGGTATGCCTATTGTTAAATTGAAAGATTTTAAAGATGATTTTTTATCAAATGGATCTAGTTTAAAAATATCAATAAGCCATTCAGATAGTTATGTAACTTGTTTTGCTATTGTATATAAAGACGCACCATAATTATGTTTGTAAAATATTATAAAATTATTGATCTAACCTTATTAGTAGTTGTTGCTGTTTTATTAACTTTGATGATTACTAATATCGTTCCTAAAAATCTATTTGAATTATTCTTATACATAAGTATTTTACTGTTTATTATTAAAATAATTTTAAGAATAATTGTTAAAAAGAAAGTAAAAGCTCAGAAGGAGGCAGGCATTCGAGAGGACATACTACAATAACGGTAAACTTAACGCAAAGGTTCTAATATTAAATCAGAGTTATGAACCACTGTCTATTTGTAATGTAAAAAAAGCGGTCATTTTAATTTATTTGCAGAAAGCTGAAATTGTACTGCATAACAAAAAGAAAGAACTCCATTCCATTTCCAGATCATACCCTTGGCCAAGCATAATTAGGCTAAGTAGATTTATTAAAATTCCCTATAAAAAAGTTGTACTTACCAGAAAGAATATTTTAAGAAGAGATGCCTATAAATGTGCATATTGCGGAAGAAGTGATCTGCCTTTAACAATAGACCATATTATACCAAAGGCTAGGGGAGGAACTGACAGTTGGGATAACCTTGTTTGCGCCTGTACTTCCTGCAATAATAAAAAAGGAGACAGAACTCCTTCCGAAGCAAATTTGGATCTTATTTCAAAGCCATTTAAGCCAAGTCATATTATGTTTATTAAAAATGTTGTTGGCAGACTTGATGAAAATTGGAAGCCATATCTGTACATGTCTTAAAGAAAAATGAAAGACGCAAGAAGCTAAACGAAAATATTAAGCTTTTCTGTCATTCAAGTTGAAGTGGTAATTTTTTTTATTTTAACAGTACCATTTTTTTAGCTTTATAATAATCACCAACTTTTAAAGCATAGAAATAAATTCCACTTGGTAGATTATTTGTAATGGAATTAACTTTGTAAATACCCGCCGGTTTTTCTTCATATATTAATGTTGATACTTCTTTACCAAGTAAGTTATAAACTTTTAAAGTAATAAAACTATCTTTTAATAATTTAAAACTTATGACTGTATTGGGATTAAATGGATTGGGCTAGTTTTGATATAAAGTAAATTCAGTTGGTGTAATAATATCCTCGTTATATAATATAGTAGCTGGGATATAAGTTATTAAATCTTTTCTATGATCAACCCAATTTGAATCTTTCCAATTCATAAATAAAGATTCTGTCATATTATTATTGCCATCAAAGAAGTATAAATTTTAACTAGAAAAAATCCAACTTGAGTCAACCCAACTTTTACATAATATTTCAGTTACGAGGAACTTGTTAGTGCTTAAGTTATTTGCATTGTGTTCATTTAAGATAGCATCTACAATACTTTTTGAGTGTTGCAAATTCAAAAAAGTCTTTTTTATTTGAAGGATGTAAGATTTTAGATTTATTTTGAGAGTAACCAAGAAATGACTTAAAAAAAATATTAAAATGAGAAACTTTTTCTCTTTAAACCCCTCTATTTAATTTATAATAAAAATATTTGCTTCTTTTCAAAAAAGAAAGTTAAAAAATCTAGTATTTTGTTATATGCAAATATATAAGCATATTATTCTATTAATAATTATTTTAGAATTTAAATTAAAAACAATTTGTAAATGCAGAAAAAAAGAATACTTAGCGGAATGCGTCCTACGGGAAAATTGCATTTGGGACACTATGTCGGCGCACTGGAAAATTGGGTAAAACTGCAGGATGAATATGAGAGTTATCATCTAATTGCTGATTACCATGCCTTAACAACAAATCTAAATTCAGATTCAATTTATGATGATTCTATTAATATGCTAATTGATTGGCTTGCTGTTGGACTCGATCCTAAAAAAAGCCCGATGTTTCGTCAATCGCAAATTAAAGAACATACAGAGTTGCATTTAATTTTTAGTATGCTGATAACTGTAAACAGACTTGAAAGAAATCCAACATTAAAAGATCAAGTTAGAGATTTGAATATAGATAATGTTATTTACGGTCATCTTGGTTATCCTGTACTTCAGACAGCAGACATTTTATTATATATGGGTAATTTTGTACCTGTGGGAGAAGATCAGGTTTCACACGTTGAAATTTCAAGAGAAATTGCCAGAAAATTTAACAATCAATATGGTGAAGTTTTTCCGGAGCCTAAACCATTACTTACAAAGTTTGCCAGACTCCCGGGATTAGACGGTGTTGCAAAGATGAGTAAATCATTGAACAACACTATTCTTCTTGCAGATGATCCGGAAACTGTTATGACAAAATTAAAAAAAGCAGTTACAGACCCACAAAAAGTAAGAAAAGGTGATCCTGGTAGACCGGAAATTTGTGTTGTATTTTCTTACCATTCAAAATTCAATCAAACTGAATTAGAAGAAGTAGCCAAAGGATGCAGAAGTGGAGAACTTGGTTGTTTTGACTGCAAAAAGAATTGTGCTAGTAAAATATCAGAATTCTTAGAACCTATTCTTGAAAAAAGAAAATATTATGAAAAGAATATCAATATTGTTAAAGATATTTTAGCAGACGGGGAAGTAAGGGGTAAAAAAGCTGCTTCAGAAACTATGGCTGAAGTTAGAAGCAAAATGAAATTAGGATGAGTATTTACAAAATAAAATTAGATCATTTCGAAGGTCCCTTAGATCTTCTTCTCTTTTTTATAAAAAGAGACGAACTGGATATTTATGATATACCTATTTCAAAAATTACAAAAGAGTTTTTAGAATATGTTAATCTAATTAAAATGCTTGATCTGGAAACTGCGGGGGATTTTATTCTTATGGCTTCAACTTTAATGCGTATAAAAGTAAGAATGCTTTTACCGAGAGAAGTTGATGAAAGGGGTGGAGAAATTGATCCTAGGAATGAATTGGTTCAAGCTTTATTGGAATATAAAAGATACAAAGAACTTACAGATGAACTTTCATATATGGAATCTAACCAAAGGAAATTATCATTTAGAGGAAATTTTAAGGAAGATTTTAAAGTTGCTCCGCCTGAATTTGATACTTTGCTTAAGGACATAACTATTTTTGATCTTGCAAAAGTATTTAGAATTGCAATTGACAATCTAAAGCCTGAAGTAACACACGAAGTTAAAAAAATAAACATTACAATTGATGAACAAATTATGTATATATTAGATAATTTGTTAAAAGAAGCTGAAGTTTCATTTATTAAATTAGTTTCTGATATGCACGAAAAAATAAGAATTGTTATTACTTTTATTGCGTTACTTGAATTAACAAAAATCGGTAAAATAGGATTAAAAATTTCAGATGGATTTAATGATTTTATAATTTATAAATTAGAAGATGGATCAAATATACAAATCAATAATTGAAGCATTAATATTTTCTTCAGATGATGTTGTGCCGGCTGCCGAATTGATAAAAACAATTAAAGGTATTGACGGGGATGAAATTAAAATTACAGAAGAAGATATTGAAAAAAGTGTTGAATCACTTAATAGTAATTACGAGCAAGAGAACAGAGCTTTTTTAATCAAAAAGATTGCTGAAGGATATATTTTTGCTACAAGAGAAGAATATGCAAATTATATCGGATTCCTAACTTTAGAAAAAAGTAAAAGAAGATTAAGCCAGGCTGCACTTGAAACGCTGTCTATAATAGCTTACAAGCAGCCAATCACAAAACCTGAGTTAGAATCTATCAGAGGTGTAAATTGTGATTATATGCTTAGTACTTTGCTCGATAAAAAATTGATAAATATTTCTGGCAGATCTGAAACTGTAGGAAGACCTCTATTATATAAAACTACTAAAGAGTTTCTAAAATATTTTGCCTTGAATAGCCTTGCTGACATGCCAAAACCAAGAGAAATAGAAGAGATTATGCAAGATGAAGATTTCCTTGAACAAAAGAGAAAAATAATGATGAATGCTATAGAAGAAGAAGTAGAAAAAGAAACTGCAGATGAAACGAGCAATGATAATGAGGCTGAATAAATATATTGCCGATAGCGGCTTATGTTCCAGAAGAAATGCAGAGAAGTTTATTGTTGAAGGAAGAGTGAGTGTAAATAATAAAACAGTTATTGAACTTTCTTGTAAAATAGATGACTCAAAAGATGAAGTTTCTGTCGATGGTGAAAAGATCAAACCTAAAAGACACATCTATTATTTAATGAATAAACCAAAAGGGGTTATAACATCCACAAAAGATGAAAAAAACAGAAAGACCGTTGTTGATATTGTAAATACTAATGAAAAAATATTTCCGGTTGGTAGATTAGATTATAATACAACCGGTGTTTTAATTTTAACAAACGACGGCGATTTTTCAAATTTACTTACACACCCAAAACATAAGATAAAGAAAGTTTATTCTGTTAAACTAAGTAGAGATTTAACTAAAGATGATGAACAAAAATTACTAAGTGGTGTATATATAAAAGGAAGAAAAGGAAAATTTGAAAAAATAAATTTTCCCAATATTAAAAAAACTCATTTAGTTGAAGTTACAGCAGTTGAGGGAAGAAATCATTTTGTAAAAGATATGTTCAAAGTTTTAGGATATAATGTCTTAGAATTAGATAGAAAATTATTTGGCGGATTTATAGCCGATATCCCAGTTGGCAAATTTAGAAAAATTACAAGTGAAGAAATTAAATCAATTTATAAAAATTATAATTAAAATTTGAATTTTCGGAGGCTAAGTGGACAATAATCAAAATGATTTAAATGTTTTGATCAAAAGAAGAAAAGATGAATTAACAGAGCTTAGATCAAGAGGCATTGAGACTTTTGCTTATGAGTTTGATATTACTTCAAATTCAAAAAAGATTAAAGATGAATTTGTTGACGATGAAAAAAAAGAAGTTAAAATTGCCGGTAGAATTATGGCATTGCGTAAAATGGGTAAAGCTTCATTCGCACATATTCAGGATGAATTTGGAAGGATACAAATTTATCTACGCAAAGATGATATAAAAGAACAATATACTGCTTTTAAATTAATGGATATTGGAGATATAATAGGTGTTGAAGGTTACACTTTTAAAACCAAAACAGGTGAGATATCAGTTCATGTTACTAATTTAACTCTTTTAACAAAATCACTAAGACCTCTTCCAATTTCAAAGGAAACAGTTGATGAAGAGGGCAATATAGTAATTCACGATCAGTTTGCTGATATAGAATTAAGATACAGACAAAGATATGTTGATCTAATAGTAAACCCTGAAGTAAGAGATGTATTTGTACTTAGAAGTAAAATTACTTCAGCAATGAGAAGATTTTTAGAGGACAACGGTTATTTGGAAGTTGAAACTCCAATATTGCAGCCTCTTTACGGTGGAGCTGCTGCAAAACCATTTGTGACACATCATAATGCATTAGATACTGAGTTATATTTAAGAATTGCGGATGAATTATATCTTAAAAGATTAATTGTCGGTGGATTTAATGGTGTCTTCGAAATTTCAAAGGATTTTAGAAATGAAGGAATGGATAAAACACATAATCCGGAATTTACAATGATGGAATTATACGTTCCTTTTAAAGATTATAATTGGATGATGTCGTTTGTAGAAAAAATGATCTTAAATATTTGTGAAAATGTATTTGGAAAAACTAAATTTAATTATGACGGAATGAACATTGATTTTGCGCCCAAATGGAAAAGAGTTTCAATGATTGAAGCTATTGAACAGAAAACGGGTGTAAATGTATTAAATGCTGATGAAAAAACTCTGAAAGACACAGCTAAAAAATTGGGCTGTGACATTTCTGAGATAAATGGAAAAGCTAAACTTATAGATGAAATATTTTCTATTGCAATACAACCTGAGTTAATTGAACCATCTTTTGTAATTGATTATCCAGTTGAACTTTCTCCTTTGGCTAAAAAGCATAGAAATATTGAAGGTGTTGTTGAAAGATTTGAGGGATACGTTGCCGGGAGAGAAATATGCAACGCATTTTCAGAATTAAATGATCCGATTGATCAAAAGAAAAGATTTGATGAACAAGCCAGATTTAAAGCAGAAGGTGATGAAGAAGCTCATCAAATTGATAATGATTTTATTCGAGCGTTAGAATATGGTATGCCACCAACCGCAGGCTTAGGAATTGGAATAGATAGACTTGTTATGCTTTTAACAAATCAAACATCGATAAGAGATGTAATATTCTTTCCACAGATGAAGAATATTACAAAATAATATATAATGTCATAGTTTAATTAAATCTTGTAATTATTTATAATAAATATTTATATATAAATTATTGAATAAAAAGTATCTAATTAAAGATAGAAAAAGCAAAAACTTAAGAATTTTATTATTTCTAATACTATTCTTTGGCTTCTGTAAAACTAATATTGCGCAGACAGAATATGTTCTTTCAGATAATTCTGTATATAGTTTTTTAGAAAGAATGGAATCCCTCCAATTGTTAGAAAGATATAATTCTTTAGAAATTCCCAAAACAAGGGGAGATATTGGAAATTATTTAAAACAACTTATTCCGACTATTGATGAATTAGATAGATCAGATAAAAAATTACTTGTTGATTATATAGTAGAATTTGAAAATGAAGTTCATGGTACTGTAAAACATTCAATAAAATTAATTGATGGCGATAATTTTGATTTTTTATCGGATGAGCAAAAGTATTTATATTTTATTACTGACAAAGAAAAAAATATCAGTTTATTCTTTAATTCAACCGGTCAAATTCAAAATATTTTAGATAGAAACTCAATTACTTCAATATCAAATAGTGCATCAATTTTACAACTCCAATTTCAAATTCGTGGTTCATTCTTTGATAAATTTGGTTTCTTTTATCGTGGTGGAAACGGAACCGTGTTTGGTGAAAGAGCTGCAACTAGATCCAGGCAAGACCTTAATTATAATTTTAAGTATAGCAATTTTGGAACTTTTGATATTACTACTGCAGGTTATTTAACTGCAGATTTTGACTATGTAAAATTCAAATTTGGTAGAGATAGAATAAATATCGGATATGGTCCGGAAAAAATAGTTTTAGGTAATAATGCTCCAATTTTTGATAATTTATCTCTTAGAATGCACTATAAATCTGTTGAAGTCTCTTATTTTCACGGTAAACTTTTAGGACAAACAACCACTGCTTTTGATTCAATACAAGGAGAAATAAAAACAATTACAGATAAATATATTGGATATCATAGAATTGGTTTTAATTTTTCTGACGATTTTAACATTGGAGCAGGTGAAATAATTATTTACGGGGACAGAGGAATTGATCTGAATTATGTAAATCCTTTTATTCTGTACAAAACAGCACAGAATAATAACAAGGATAGGGATAATTCAATGGTGATAATAGATATTAATAATAAATCTATCAAAGGATTAAAATTTTATTCTACAATATTGATGGATGATATTGAATTATCTAAAATAGGTTCTCCGTATTGGGGAAATCAGTTTATAATTTCTGCTGGATTCGTTTCTAATCTACTTTATAAAAAAATTCCATTAGATATACAGTTTCAATATGTAAGGATTGACCCATATGTATATACAAATAGAATTAGGAAAAATAAATTCACAAATGATGAATTTGGTTTAGCTTCTTTTATGGAACCAAACAGTGAATTGTTTCTAACTCAATTAAATTATAGATTTACAAATAGATTGTTACTCACTGGAATGTTTACATATTATATTCATGGTGCAAACCTGCTTAATCCGGATGGTTCTGTTAAAGAAAATGTTGGTGGTGATATTCTAGTTGGTCACAGACAAAATGACAACTTTGATGCAAAGTTTTTAGCAGGTGATAGGGAATATACAAGAAAGTTTAGTCTAAGTATGTCTTACGAACCATTTAATAATTATTTTATAAAAGGATTTGTAAGCTATTCTAATCAATCACTTCAGAATTTTGTACACAACAAAATTTTAGAAGCATATTTAATAATTTTATTTTTACTTTAATGGTTTTATAATGAAAAATTTAAGATTACCAATTGGTATTTTACTTTTAACAGTTGGAATAGTAATTGGCATACAATTTCAAGAATTATTTTCAAGTGATACTCTTCACGACAGCATTGAAAAAATAAGCGACATTCTTAAAATCACTCAAAATAATTATGTAGAAAAGGTTGATACACCAAAGTTAGTTGAATCTGCAATTACAGGTATGTTAAATGATCTAGACCCTCATAGTGTTTATATTGATGCAGGAAGGCTTAAATCAGTTGAAGAATCTTTTCGGGGTAATTTCGAAGGTATTGGTATAGAATTCCAGATTGTTGATGATACTTTAACAGTTGTGGCTCCAATTACCGGGGGACCAAGCGAACAACTGGGAATATTATCAGGCGATAGAATTATAAAAATTGAAGATAAAACTGCAATTGGAATCACAAATGAACAGGTTAGAGAAAAACTAAGAGGAGATGCCGGGACAAAAGTAAAGGTAACAATTTTAAGATATGGAATTGAAAAACCAATTGAGTATACAATTACCAGAGATAAAATTCCCCTTTATTCAGTTGATACTCATTTAATGATAGGAAAAAATATTGGCTATGTAAGTGTCTCAAGATTCTCCAATACTACAACAAGTGAATTAACCAAGGCATTAAAAGATCTTAAACAAAAAGGAATGGAAAAATTTATCTTGGATTTAAGAGGAAATCCAGGTGGTTATTTAAATCAAGCTGTAAAAATAGCAGATATTTTTATATCAGGAAGTAAGAAAATTGTATATACAAAAGGAAGAAAAGATGAATTTAATGAAGAGTTCTACTCTTCTATTAAATCTGATTTTGAAGATACACCTCTGCTTATATTAATAAATAAAGGTTCAGCCAGCGCAAGCGAAATTGTTGCTGGTGCTATTCAAGATTGGGACAGAGGACTTATTGTTGGTACAACTTCATTTGGTAAGGGTTTGGTACAAAGACAATATACATTGTCAGATGGTTCAGCCTTGAGGCTAACAATTGCAAAATATTACACTCCTTCAGGAAGATTGATACAAAGGGACTATAAAAAACTAAAAAATAAAGAAGAGTACTATCTTGATGCTGGAGACACTTCTTTAGTTGATGGGGATAATCTAAATCATTTAGCTGATAAAGATTCAAGTGGGAAATATTATAAAACAAATGGTGGAAGAAAAGTCTATGCCGGTGGCGGTATAACTCCGGATTATATTATACACAATGTAAAAATAACAAAATACACAACAGATCTTTTAAGAAATAATGTATTCTATAAATTTGTTTTAAGGTACTTGAAAACAAATAAGAATTCTATTGTAGACAAATATGGAAATGATCTAAATAAATTTAATGATGGTTTTGAGATATCAAATACAACTATGAATAGTTTTTTAGAGTTTGCAAAAAGCTTAGATGTAAAGTTCATCTCAGACGATTATTCAAGAGATAAAAACTATATTAAAGCAAGATTGAAAGCACAAATAGCAAGAAATTTTTGGAAAAATGAAGGTTGGTATACTGTTTTAATCAGTCAAGACAAACAGGTCCAAATATCTTTAACTCTTTTTAAAGAAGCCAGTAATTTAGCAAATCTAAATAAGTAAAAAATTGAGCAATATATTAGAATTAAAAAAGAAATTATCTGAGGAAGTCATTTTCCCTTACCAGGGAATGATTCCCAAACTACACCCATCTGTTTTTATGGCTCCCGGCAGTAAAATTATTGGAGATGTAGAAATTGGAGAAGCTAGTAGTGTTTGGTTTAATTCAGTTGTAAGAGGAGATGTACATTATATTAAAATTGGTACATATACCAACATTCAAGATTGCTCAATGCTGCATGTAACAAATAATAAATTTCCACTCATACTAGGTAATAATATTACAGTTGGACATTCAGTAACTCTGCATGGTTGTACTATATCTGATGAATGTTTAATAGGGATGGGTGCTATTGTTTTAGATGGAGCAAAAGTAAATAAACATTGCATAGTAGCAGCAGGAGCTGTTGTATTACAAGGATTTGAAGTACCTGAAGGTAAAGTTATAGCTGGAATTCCGGGGAAAATCATTAGAGATGTTACTGAAGCTGAAATTTTAGAAATGGAAATATCAGCTAAAAGATACTTTGATTACGCTGAAAAAACATTAAATTCTTTAGCATGATATATTGCTCGGACTTGACATTTTGCAAAAATAAACATTTCTTATAGTAACAGGATTTATTTTTGATAAAAAATGTACATATCTATTCAATCTCAGGGTTTAAGGTTGATAAAATCAAAATCCATAATTTGTTATCTTTTTTAATAAAACAATTAAAAATTTCTATTAATTCATTAGAGATCAATTTTATTAATAGTAAAGAAATTAAAAGATTGAATAAAAAACATTTGAGTCACGATTATTCAACTGATATTTTAACTTTTGGGTATTCAGATATAAAAAGAGAAATTGATGGAGAAATTTTCATCTCGATTGATGATGTTAAAGAAAATTCAAAAATATTTAATGTAAGTTTGCAAAACGAGTTATTTAGACTTGTAATTCACGGCGTTCTTCATCTTATAGGATTTGATGATATAAAAGAAGCTGATAGAAAAGAAATGAAAAGTATTGAAAATTTATTGTTAAATAATTTCTGTAAATTGTAATGTAAATTAATTAAAGGTAGATATGATAAGTGAAATTGTTGATGCTCTTGTAAAAGTAAGAGAAAAAATTAATGAAGAAAACATAAAATATGAAAAAATTGAGGAGCTTAAATTAGCAAAACATTATAACAAGAATATAATAGCTGCGGCATATAGTTGGATATATGAAAAAAATCAAAGAGAAAAGGAATTAGAAAACTCAATTCCTAATGAACAAAGAAAAGGTATTCGAATCTATTCTAAAGAAGAGATAAACAAAATTGGCATAAAAAATTATGATTATCTGCTTCGCTTCTATAATATAGGTTTACTTACACATCTGGAATTTGATTATATATTAGACGAGCTAAAAATATTGCCTATTGAAAGTATAGACATTTACCAAATAAATGTATTACTCTTGTCTTTATATTTGGATTTAGAAAATCTGACATTACCTGGAAGCAGACTAATGCTTCATTCATCTGATAAAATAAACTAGAAAAATTAAAATGAGTACAAATCTTGTAATAGTAGAGTCACCGGCAAAAGCAAAAACTATAAATAAATACTTAGGTAGAAACTATAAAGTTGAGGCTACTATTGGTCACATTAGAAATTTACCCAAGACAAAACTTGGAGTTGACATTGAAGACAATTTTAAACCTACCTATCTAAACATAAGAGGTAAAGGAGATCTAATTAAAAAGATCAAATCTTTAGTCTCTAAAAGTAAAAATATTTTCATAGCAACTGACCCTGATAGAGAAGGCGAAGCTATTGCTCAAGATATTGCGGATGTAATAAAGTTAAAAGAAGGTTCAAAATTATATCGCGTTCTTTTTAATGAAATAACAAAGGCAGCCATCAAAAAAGCTATGGATTCACCGAGGGAGATTGACAATTCACTGGTTGAATCTCAAAGAGCACGGAGAGTAATGGACAGAATAATCGGTTATAAAATTAGTCCGTTCCTTTGGAAAGCAGTAATAGAACTTTCAGGAAGTGGTGCTGTTTCTGCCGGAAGAGTACAATCAGTAGCTTTAAAAATAATTTGCGATAGGGAAGAAGCAATTGGAAATTTTATTCAAACTGAATATTGGAGTATTTGGGCAATATTCAAAACTGATAAAGGAGAAGAATTTAAAGCGAAATTATTTAGTATTGATGGAAAAGATATAAAAATTAAACCAAAACCTGTAATGACGGATAAAGATTGGGAAGAATTTTTAATTAAAAACAATTCAATATCTGATAATGTAGCTGCAGAAAAAATATATAAATCAATTTCTGATAAAACAGATTTTATAATTTCTGCAATTAATAAAAGAAATACTAAACGTAATCCATTACCGCCTTTCATTACAAGTTCTTTACAAGCTGAAGCATCAAGAAGATTGGGTATGCGCCCAAGACAAACAATGATGATAGCTCAAAGACTCTATGAAGGTATTGAATTGGGTGAAGATGGTACACAGGGACTTATAACATATATGAGGACTGATTCGACAAGATTAAGCGACGAGATATTAGCATCGGCTTCTGAATATATTAAAAATATGTATGGTAAAGAGTTTACTCCTTCAGAACCTAATACTTATGAAAAGAAAAAGAAACAAAATGTGCAGGATGCTCATGAATCTATAAGACCAACATCTCTAGAATTTCCACCTCAAAAAATAGCCTCATTTTTAGATAAAAAAACTATGCAGGTTTACGAATTGATCTGGAACAGATTTATTGCATCTCAAATGACACCAGCTTTATTAGAAACAACTGTAATTGAAATATCAGCAGATGAATATTTATTTAAAGCAATTGGAAGTGCAACCAAATTTTCAGGCTATCAAAAAGTTTATGAAGAAGTTTTTGAGAAAAAACCCGGAGCTGAAGAAAAAGAAGAATATAGAAATGATAAAATTCCATTGGGTTTAGAAAAAAATCAGAAATTGGGCCTAAAAGAATTGCAAAAAACACAGCACTTTACAAAACCTCCGGCAAGATTTTCTGAAAGTTCTCTGATCAAAGAATTAGAACGAAATGGAATAGGCAGACCCAGTACATATTCTCATATTGTTTCTACAATTCAGGATAGAAAATATGTAATTCAAGAACAAAGAAAATTGATCCCAACAAAATTAGGTAAAGAAGTAAGTAGAATCTTGGTTAGTAATTTTCCTAAAATAATTAGTGAAGATTTTACTTCAAGAATGGAAATGGAATTAGATCAAATTGCTGATGGAACTTTGGTATATGAAAAGGTACTTTCAGATTTTTATGACCCGTTTGCAAAATCATTATTAGAAGTTGAAGATAAAATTGATAAAATTATCTGTGATAAATGCGGCGGGGAAATGGAAATAAAATTTGGAAGATTCGGAAGATATCTTGGTTGCAGTAATTATCCTGAATGCAGTAATATTAAATCATTTAAAGAAGTTGCAAATGCAAACAAAGAGCCTGAATATACTGGTGAAAATTGTGAAAAATGCGGTGGCAAACTTTTATTTAAAGAAGGGAAATTTGGTAGATTTATTGGATGTGAAAGTTTCCCAAAATGTGATTTTATTAAGAACATTTCTTTAGGTGTTAATTGTCCTAAGTGCAAAGAAGGTGATGTAGTAGAAAGGAAATCTAAAAAAGGTAGATTATTTTACGGTTGCTCAAGATTTCCGGATTGTGATTTTGTAAGCTGGTATAAACCCATTCCTACACCTTGTCCTAATAAAGATTCTGAATATATGGAGAAAAGATATTCTAAGAAGAAAGGAAATTACTTAAAATGTCCTGTTTGTAGCGAAGAACTTATTATTGAAGAAGAAGACAAGACTGAAGCTGTATAATATGAAATTAAGCGAAGCTGTAAATAAATTTTTAGAAGATTTAGAAAGTATCAAAAGATATTCTAAAAATACTATAACTGCCTACACTTCTGATCTAGATCAATTTAAGAATTATTGTGATGAATATAAAAAAGAAAAACTTGATCAGATAACAGAAAAATTTATTAAGACTTTTCTAATGCAAATGAGTGAACTTGGCAAATCAAAAAAAAGTATTGCCAGAAATTTAGCTTCGATAAGAGGACTATTCAAATTTGCTTATTCTAATAATATTATATACTCAAATCCTACTTTAAATATTTCAAATCCAAAATCTCAGAAAATATTGCCTGAGATTATAAATGAAAGAGCTATTGAAGAACTTTACAAGAATATTGACAAAAATGAAGAAGATTCTAACTTAGTTAAATGTATTATTGAAATTTTATATGGCTGCGCACTTCGAGTCTCAGAGTTATGCAATTTAAACGTTTCAGATGTTGATCTAAAAAGGGATACTATTAGAGTGATTGGTAAAGGAAACAAAACAAGAATAGTACCTATTGGCAGTAAATCAAAAGTAGTAATTGAAGAATACAATCTTAAGTCTAAACAAGGGAACCCAAACGATCCATTTTTAGTAAACAAGAACAAGAAAAGGATATATCCAAGAATGGTTCACAGACTGGTAAATAAATATTTATCACAAGTTACAGATATTAAGAAAAAAAGTCCTCATATATTCAGGCATAGTGCAGCAACACATATGTTAGATAGGGGTGCTGACTTGAGAGCCGTAAAAGAATTACTTGGTCACGAAAATCTATCAACTACTCAAATTTATACACATGTAAGTGTGGAAAGATTGAAATCTACTTATAAAAAATCTCATCCTAAATCATAAATTATTTGAGGGAAATATGAATATTAAAATAACAGCAAGAAAATTTAAAGCTCACGATACTTTAAAAGAATTTATTAAAGAACAAATTTCTTCTTTAGAAAAATATTATGATAATATTTTGAATGCTGAGGTTGTACTTAGTTATATTAACCAAAACAATAGTATAAAAAATGCGGAGATTATAATTCAGATACCAGGGCAAACAATGAAAGCTAAAAATGAAAGTGAAGATTTTAATAAATCAGTAGCTTTATCAGTAACTAAATTGAAGACTCAATTAAAAAAACATAGATCAAAACAAATAGCACATTAATGTTTAAGATAGACGAAAAATCTCTTTCAAGAAAAGAGTCAATAACCGTTAAATACTTTTATGATAGCATAAAAGATAAATTTAAGATAAAACTTTTATCAGAAGAAACCGGTTTTGATAAGCTAATAACAACTAAAGATCTTCATAGACCCGGCTTAGCATTGTCGGGATTTTTAGAATCTTTTTCATACGAAAGAGTACAAATATTTGGTAATAATGAAATAAAATTTTTATCTCATTTAACTAAAGAAGAACAAAAAAAATCTTTTTCTAAATTTTTTAAATTTAAAGTACCTTGTATAATTTTTGCAGATAATAATAAACCTTCAAAATTATTTTTGGATTTTGCAAACAAAAATAAAACTGCGGTATTCGGTTCTCCATTTCCTACAACTAAAACTAGTTATTTGATAAATGACTTTTTGGATGATCAATTTGCAACCAGAATTTCAATTCACGGATCATTTGTTGATGTATATGGAGTTGGAATTTTGTTTGTAGGAAAATCAGGTATTGGTAAAAGTGAAGTTGCACTAGATCTTATAGAAAGAGGACATCGATTAGTTGCCGACGATGTTATTATTCTCACCAAAAAAGGTGAAAATATTTTAATGGGCGCAGGAACTAATTTAGTAAAACACTTTATGGAAATTCGTGGATTGGGATTGATTAATGTGGAGAAAATGTTTGGAATTAGAGCAATCAGGCATCAAAAAAGATTAGAAATCGTAGTTGAATTGGAGTTTTGGGATAAAAAACAAAATTATACCAGAACAGGATTAGATGAAGAAACAATAATAATTTCCGGTGTTGAAATTCCTTATTTAAGACTTCCGATAATTCCTGGGAAAAATATAACTGTTATTTCAGAGGTTATTAGCCTTAACTATTTACTTAAACATTATGGTTATGATTCTGCTAAATTATTCGAAAAGAAGCTAAACTTACAACTATTGAATAAGACCAAAACTGATTTGAGGGGAGTTGATTATTTTGAACACGATTTTGAATAAATTTATTTAAATTTAACTTGACAAAATTTTTATATTTAGTTAGTTTCGGCTCGTATTTATGAAAAAATTATACTTTTTCTCAAAAGATAAGCTTCAGTTTATAGAAATAAAAAACTATAAATCAAAGCTATTTGTTTACTTTGCCTTAGCAGTTATAACTCTAAGTTCTATACTGTTTGGTGGGTATTTCTATCTTCTTTCTGCAACAGGATCAATAAATACAGTTAGTGCTCTTAAATCAGAAAACAGAGAATTAGCGAAGAAATTAGCTAATATTGTTAGTAAATATGAATCTTTTAATAATAAATTGGATTCATTAGAAAAATATGACTACCAATTAAGATTAGCTACTAACTTAGAACCAATATCAAATGAAGAAAGAATGCTGGGAATTGGTGGTGGATATTTTGATAATAGCATTGATTACCTAAGTACTAATGCAGGTAAACAATTAAAAGAAGCACTTACATTTGTAGATAATCTTTCAAGAAAAATTGAATTTGAAAAATCAAATTATTTAACAATATCAGAAAAATTAAAAGAAAACGAAAAATTGTACGAATCAATTCCTGCAATCAAACCTGCTGATGGTATTGCTCTACACGATTTTGGTATGAGAATGCACCCTATATTAAAGAAAAGAAGAATGCACACAGGAATTGATATATTGGCTAATTGGAAAACTCCTGTATTTGCAACAGGAAATGGAAAAGTAAAATTTTTTGGTAGAAAAAACGGTTATGGTATTTGCGTAGAAATAGATCATGGTTTTGGATATACAACGCTTTATGCACATCTATCAAAAACATTAGTTAAAAGAGGGCAGAAACTAGAAAGAGGGGATGAGATTGCATTAACCGGAAATTCAGGACTATCAACAGGCCCCCACCTACATTATGAAATAAGGCATGATGGAAAAATATTAAATCCAGCTGATTTCTTCTTTGATGATATTAACTATTTTCAAAATAATAATTCGAACTAATTACTGAGAGCTACAATTATGATGATCTGGACTGTTGAATTAGCTGCTTTTTTAGATGACGCACCTTGGCCTGCTACTAAAGATGAATTAATTGAATATGCAGATAGAATAGGTGCACCTTATGAAGTTATTCATAATTTAGATGAACTTGAAGATAACGATGAACCTTACGAATCAATTGAAGATATTTGGCCTGACTACCCATCAGAAGAAGATTTCTTTTATAATATTGATAATGATGATGATTTCTAAAAATTGCGTTAGCACGCTGTTTTTATTATGAATCAATTTGATGGAATCTTTGGACAATCACCGGCAAAAAAATTCTTACTTAACGCAATAAAAACAAAAAACATACCCCATGCTTTTTTATTTTCAGGCCGTGATGGAATTGGGAAAGAATTTACTGCAATACAATTTGCAAATCTTGTTAATCAATCAATAATTAAATCTGATAAAATATCTTCGTCAATTCTTAATTTATCTGAACCATACATAAAATATATTTTCCCTTTACCCAGAGGCAAAAATGAAACTGAAAAAGATGGTCCCTACGATAAATTAAGTACTGATGTTATTGATGAAATTAAAGAAATAATTAATGGGAAAATTTCAAATCCCTACAATAGTATAAAGTTAGCTAATGCCAATAATATTAAGATCAGTAGTATAAGAGATATTAAAAAATTTATTCTTCTTGATTATTCTGATATACCATTCAGAATAATTCTAATTTCCTATTCACACTTGATGAGTGTTGAAGCTCAGAATGCATTATTAAAACAATTGGAAGAACCTCCAGCTGGAATAATTTTTATATTATGCACATCAAAACCATCAATGTTAAGAGAAACAATTCGTTCCAGGTGTTGGGAAATAAATTTTTTACCTTTGTCAGATGAAGATATTACTGAAATACTTATAAGTAAATTTAATGTTGATGAAAATATTGCACGAAAAGTATCAATATTTTCAAATGGTTCTGTTACAGAAGCATTAGACCTTATAGATAATAATTTTGAAGGAATGTTTAACGACACTATCCAAATATTAAGATTATCATTTGCAAAAAAATATAATTCAGCTTATAGTATTATTGAAAAATATAGCTCACAAAATTATTCAAACTTAAAATTAATATTAAAATTATTGATAGTATGGTTGAATGATCTTAATAAAGAAAAGCACAAATTATCCGGAATATATTTTGAAGGACATCAGGATACATTAGAAAAATTCAATACAAAATTTTCTTCACTTAAAGTTAGTCCATTAGTAGAAAAGTTAGATGAATACTCTTACTTAATTAATAGAAATATAAATCCTTCCTTAATTACTATGAATATAGTAAATGAATTAGCTGCATTCATTAGATAATTTTAAGTCAGTCTTTTTATTTAGGTTTAGCAAATGTGAATGTATATTACTTCATTTTTGTTTAATTTTATTTATGAAATTATTTTTTATATAAGTAGTCGGTGAGTATTAAAATGAAAAAAGTAGTAATAGTATCAGCAAAAAGAACTCCAATTGGATCGTTTATGGGCTCATTATCTTCCTTTTCGGCTGGTAAATTAGGCAGCATTGTTATTAAAGACATTGTAGAAGAAACTAAAATTGATAAAAATGAAATTGATGAAGTTATAATGGGGAATGTATTAACTGCTGGGCAAGGTCAAGCTCCAGCAAGACAAGCTTCTATTTTTGCTGATCTGCCTCTAAAAACAGAATGCCTTACCATCAATAAAATGTGTGGAAGTGGTTTAAAAGCAGTAATGCTCGCACATCAGGCAATTTTATGTGACGATGCTGATGTTATAATTGCAGGAGGTCAAGAAAGTATGTCTAATTCTCCTTACTTATTACCAAATGGTAGAACAGGATATAGACTAGGTGATGGAAAAGTTGTTGACTCAGTTGTTAAAGATGGATTATGGGATGTCTATAATGATATTCATATGGGCAGTTGTGCAGAATCTTGTGCAAAAGATTTTAAATTTAAGCGTGAGGAATTGGATGAATTTACGATCAACTCCTATAACAAAGCAATAGATGCGCAAAAGAATAATAAGTTTAAAGAAGAAATAACTTCTGTAAAAATTCAAAATAGAAAAGGTGAAATAATAGTCTCAGAAGATGAGGAGCCAGGTAGGGTTAAATTTGATAAAATTCCTAATTTAAGACCGGTATTTGAAAAAGATGGAGTTGTTACTGCAGCAAATGCTTCAAGTATAAATGATGGTGCCGCAGCTTTGCTAGTAATGAGTGAAGAAAAAGCAAAAGAATTAAATTTAAAACCATTAGTTGAAATTATTGCTCAAAGTTCAGCAGCTAAGGCTTCAATTGAATTTACAACTGCACCTGCTGATGCGATTGCCAAAGTATTAAAAAAAGCAAATTTAACTAAAGATGAAATTGATCTATTTGAAATTAATGAAGCATTCTCAGTAGTTTCATTAGCAGTAAATAAATTATTAGAGTTAGATACTAAAAAAGTGAATGTAAACGGTGGGGCAGTAGCTTTAGGGCATCCTATAGGTGCTAGTGGAGCTAGAATATTGGTTACTTTAATACACGAGATGAAGAAAAGGAATTCAAATTACGGTTTGGCTTCATTATGCATAGGTGGGGGAGAAGCTTCTGCATTAATTGTAAAAAATTTAGTTTGAGGTAAAAATGAATATTAAAGAAGTATCAATAATTGGAGCAGGTACTATGGGAAATGGTATTGCTCATGTTTTTGCTCAAAATAATTATAAAGTCAACCTTATTGAACAAGAAAAAGATTTTTTAGATAGAGGATTATCTACCATAAATAAAAATCTAGACAGGCAGGTAAAAAAATCAACAATTACTGAAGAACAAAAGTCAAAGACTATTAATAATATTAATGGAATTATTGGAATAGATAATACACCAAAGGAATCTGATCTAATAATTGAGGCAATTTATGAAAATAAAAAAGCTAAATTAAACATTTTTAATAAGTTAAATAATATTATAAAATCTGATGCTATTTTTGCAACAAATACATCCTCCATCTCCATTACAGAACTTTCTGCTGATATTAGGAGCGATAAATTTATTGGTATGCACTTTATGAATCCTGTTCCTATAATGAAATTAGTGGAAATAATAAGAGGATATTCAACAAGTGATTCTACATTCACTACTATAAAAGATCTATCTACTAAATTAGGTAAAACTCCTGTAGAAGTATTTGATTATCCTGGATTTATTTCTAATAGAATTCTAATGCCGATGATAAATGAAGCCATTTTTGCATTAATGGAAAATGTGGCTAGTGCAGAAGATATTGATACTGTAATGAAATTAGGAATGAATCATCCAATGGGTCCACTTACATTAGCAGATTTTATTGGACTAGATGTTTGTCTTTCTATTATGGATGTATTATATAATGGTTTTAATGATCCTAAATATAGGCCGTGTCCATTATTAAAAAAGATGGTAGCTGCGAAAAAATTAGGAAGAAAATCTGGGGAAGGATTTTTCAAGTATGATAAATAATTCTTCTAATTAGTACAACTTAATTTTAATGCAAAATAAAAACAGCTCTTCAGGGTATATTCTTCTTAAAAATCTAAGATCACTTAACCTAAGATTCAAAGAAAAGCTTACTAAATTTTCTATGCCTGATTATACTGTATTTAGCTTTTATGCTGTGCTAATAGGTATAATAGCAGGCCTTGGTGCAGTACTTTTTCACGATTCTTTGGATCTATTAAATAAATTTTTCTTTGAACAAACAGCTACAGGACTATACTTCTTAGGGGCAACTTTTGTAATAATTCTACCTGCTTTTGGAATGTTCATTCAAAGTATGATGATAAAGGGTTTTCCTAAAGTTTCAAAAAGAAAAGGCGTTTCTGATGTTATAAAATCTTTATCCATTAGAGGTGGTTATATACCATTTAGGACAACTGTTTTTCATTTTATTGCACCTGCTATTTGTATAGGAAGTGGTGGTACATTAGGACCAGAGGGACCTGCTGCTCAAATTGGAGCTGGAATTGCAAGTAGGATGGCTAAGTTCTTTGGTTTATCATCTTCTCAAATTAGAATCTTTACAGCAGCTGGTACAGCAGCAGCTATTTCTGCAATATTTAATTCACCATTAGGCGGAGTATTTTTTGCATTAGAAATTATTTTATTAAACGATTTTCAATCACCTACATTCTCAGCATTAATTTTAGCATCTGTTACAGGCAGTACAGTTTCAAGAATATTTTTAGGAAATGATCCTCGGTTTATTTTTACTCTACCACACATAGGTAATTATTCAAATTTTTATCTTTACATAATTGTTGGATTATGTTGCGGTCTGCTTTCTTTAGCATTTATAAGATATTCTTCAATAGTTGAACATTTATTTAAGAATAAGATATATAAACACATCCCACAATGGGTTGGAATGGTAACCGTAGGGCTTATTGTAGGTGTTTGTGGTTATTTTTATAGTGAAATATTTGGGGTAGGGTATAAAGCAATTAATTCAATACTGGCTTATTCAATCTCTTGGAAAATAGTTCTAATTATATTGGTTTTAAAATTTGTCCTTGTACCAATTACTTTGGGTTCAGGAGGATTTGGTGGTATGTTTGCTCCGTCTTTATTTCTAGGCGCTTGCTTCGGTTATTTGTTTTCATATACTTTTAATTCAATTTGGGGACTAAATTTAGACCCAACTATTTTTATTCTAATTTCTATGGGATCAGTTCTTGGTGGTATAAACACAATTCCTATTTCTGCTATAATGATAATTTTTGAAATGACTCAAAATTATTCATTTATAGTGCCACTTATGCTGGCTATAATTGTAAGTACAACTTTGGTTCAAATTGTAATCAAAGGTTCTATTCACATAAAACACTTGGAAGATGAAGGTTATGTTATGAGTTCAGGTAGAGACCTTAACATATTAAGAAATATAACAATAGCTGATTTAATATTAAGTAAAATAGAACTAGTTGATGAAAATATGCCTTTACCCGAATTAGTATCAAGAATTATTGCAAGCCCAAATAGTACTTTTTATTCAATAGATAATTCAGGCAAAATAAGTGGAGCAATAACTGAAACTGAATTGCGTCCGATTATTACTGATTATGATAACTTAAAAAACGTACTTGTAGCTAAAGACGTTATAAATCCTAAAATACTTACTGTAAATAAAGCGGATAATTTGGATTATATACTTAATTTATTTAGCAAAAAGAACTTAGATCAATTTCCAGTAGTTGATATATCAAATCCTAATAAGATCTTAGGAGCAGTTTCCAGACAACAAGTTTTAAATGCTTATAATCACGAAAGTCTAAAATATAATTTAGCTGATGGATTATCAACACATTTAAAGACAATTGAGCACGCTCAAACTAAAAGTATTGCAAAAGGTTTTTCTATAGTAGAACATAAAGTACCTTTACAATTTGTAGGTAAAACTTTAGCTAAACTGAAATTAAGAAATAAGTATAATGTAGAAATATTAATGATCAAGAAATACGATTATTTGGTAGATGATGAGAGAGAAAATAAAATTATTACCCCAACTCCGGATTATAAATTTATAAGGGAAGATGTTTTAGTATTATTTGGTCAAGATGATAAGATCAATAAATTCCTCGAATTATTAAAAGATAAAAGGAAATTCTAATATTCAATTGTCTTATAATGTATATTATGTAAACTAATTAATTTAGTAGAATTTGTTATATTATTTAACTCTACCCTTTTAGTTTTAGTAAAACTAAAATTACAAGAATAAGAATTACTACCCAAATCATTGGGCTTCTTTTATTTTTACGAATAGTCTTAAGTTGTCTTCTGAATCCTAACTTCTTTTTTTTCTTTTCAGTATCATCTTCTTCAGGTTTATAGAATTGAGGAGTATAGTCAAATATTCTATGTCTGGGTTTTTTCATAAACATGCTCATAAAAACTCTTCCCTATCTTCCCTAATTTAAAAAAGCATTTATAAATGAATCTGGATCAAATTGTTGTAAATCTTCCAAACCTTCACCAATACCAATATATTTTATTGGGATATTTAATGTTTTAGCTATCTGGAATATTATACCGCCTTTTGACGTCCCATCGAGTTTTGTTAAAATAATTCCATCTAAATAGGTTACTTTTTTGAATTCATTTGCTTGAGTAAGTGCATTCTGACCGTTTGTACTGTCAAGAACTAAATAGGTGTTGTCTGGAGCACGGAGCAGCTTTTTCTCAATTACTCTTTTAATCTTTCCTAATTCTTCCATTAAATTATTCTTCGTATGTAATCTTCCGGCTGTATCAATATATGTAATATCATATTCTTCTGAAATACTTTTTTCTACAGCTTTATATGCAACTGAAGATGGATCTGCTCCTATATCGCCTTTAATAATATCCACATTAACTCTATTTGCCCAAATGTCTAATTGTTCTGTTGCTGCAGCTCTAAAAGTATCAGCAGCACAAATAAGGACTTTCTTTCCATCTTTTTTATCTAAATAAGCTAGCTTACCAATAGAAGTAGTCTTCCCTACTCCATTAACTCCTACTATAAGATTTATAATTGGTTTGACATGTCCTTTTTTATTCACATAATTATTATTAGTGGATTCTAAAATTTTTTTAAATTCATCAAAAATACTTTTTTTTAATGATGCTTCATCTCTTCCATTATTATTTATAAGATTATATCTAGCAGATTCAATAATCTGTTCAGTTGTATCAATTCCAACATCAGCTGATATTAACAATTCTTCTAATCTTGAAATAACTTCCTCATCAATAATTGCTCTACCTGTAAAAGCTTCAGTTAAACCTGTAAATAATTTATTCTTTGTCTTTTGTAGTCCTAATTTTAATTTTTCTAAATTATTCATCATGATTTTGAATTATTTGCTTTGATGTATTCCAAACCTCTGTAGATATACCCAAATAGAGAAGCAAAAATTAAAAATATACTCAAATAGTAAAAGATTATGAATATTATGTTGTCCCAACTTAGGTTAAGAATAAATAATAATATTACAATTCCAATATTCATAACCGTTGCTTTACCTAATTTATTTGATGGTAGTACTTTACCAATTTTGTTTGTTACATAAATTCCCCCTACCAATATTATCACATCTCTGCCAATTATCATAAAAAAATAATAATGTGGAATTATACCTATTAAATAAAGCTTCAAAATAATAGCAGCAACAACTACTTTATCTGCTAAAGGATCAATTATTTTCCCCATTTCAGTTACTTCTTTGTATTTTCTTGCCAAATACCCGTCTAATAAATCAGTAACAGCAACCAAGATACAAATTGAGAAAAGTACATAAGGAGCCCAATAAGTATTTAATTGATCAAACAGGAACCAAAGTGGAATTGCTAAAAAAAGTCTGAAAATACTTAAAAGATTGGACTTAGTAGAAAAGAGTTCTTCATAATTGATCTTCATATCAAACAAAATTATTGTTCATAAATTTCTTTTTTAAATGTAAAATCAACTTCGGTTGGATATTCACCAGAAAAACAAGCTGTACAGAAATTTTCTTTTCCGTCTTCTTCAACACAACTTAACAATTCATCCATTGTTAAATATTCTAAAGAATCAACCCCTAAATATTCTTTTATCTTTTGAATATCTCCTTCACATTTATTTGCAATTAATTCATTTCTACTGGGAAAATCCATTCCATAATAACATGGGTGCATAATAGGCGGTGAAGAAATTCTAAAATGGATTTCTTTTGGATTGGCAGTTCTTATCAATTTGACTAACTGTTTAGATGTTGTACCTCTTACTACAGAATCATCAACTATTACAACTGTTCTGTTTTCAAGAACACCTTTAACAATGTTAAACTTAATTCTTACACTAACTTCCCTCTTCTCTTGTCCGGGCTGAATAAAAGTTCTACCGATATAATGACTTCTGATTAATCCTATTTCAAGCTTAGAATTTATTCCATCTTTCTCTAATTGCCTTTGGTAACCAAGCGCACAAGTATTTGAGCTGTCAGGTACACTAATGACAATTACTTTCTTATCATCTTTACTTACAACAGGATGTTTGCTTGCAAGAATTTTGCCTAATCGTCTTCTCATTTTGTCAACATTATTTCCAAACACAAAGCTGTCAGGTCTTGAGAAATATATATACTCAAAAATGCAATGCTTTTGTTTTATCTCTTCAACATTAAATCTGATTGATTTTACCTTTTGTTCTTTAAATGCCTCATCATCAATTACTATTATTTCACCGGGTTCTATTTCACGTACAAACTCAGCCATATTGATGTCAAAAGCACAGGTCTCGGAGGCTACTATAAATGTTTTGTCTTTTTTTCCTAAACAAAGTGGTCTAAATCCGTGACAATCTCTTGCAGCAATAAGCTTATCATCAGTTAAAATTGTTAAGCTAAATGCACCATCTAATTTTTCTATTGCTTCTTTTATTTGTTCAACTTGATCATTTAACTTGCTTCTGGCAATCAAATGGAGAATAATTTCTGTATCACTTGTTGTTTGGAAAATAGCACCTTCATTTACAAGTTCATCTCTAATTTCTTTGGCATTAGTGATATTTCCGTTATGTGCAACAGCTAAATTTCCAAGTCTGTAATTAACTACAAAAGGTTGAATATTTTTAACTGATTCAGTTGATCCCGTAGTAGAATATCTATTATGGCCAATAGAATTATTACCTTGAAGAGATGTAGTTAAAATATCAGAATCAGCAAATACTTCTGATACTAATCCCTCCCCTTTATGCGTAATAAAAATTGTCTTATTTTTTCCATTAATGGAGCTTGTAACAATACCACAAGCTTCTTGTCCCCTATGTTGAAGCGCGTGTAATCCATAATAAGTTTTTAAAGAAGCGTTTGGACTACCAAAAACTCCAAATACTCCACAATGACATTTAGGTTTATCTTTAAGCATTAAGTTAATATTTGAGATGAAAAATCTTTTTGTAAAATTAAGTAAATATAAAACTAATTAAAATAGAATGATGATAAAATTGGACTTAAAATATCAATACTAATTATTTATTTCTTTGTTAATTCGAATATACCACAACCATAATTACAACCTAAATTTTTTAAGATATTTTTATTGTCCAATGTTACTTCTTTGTATAAATCTCCTGAATCATTAACATAAGAGAACGAATCAATATTAAATTTTGTTGAAACTAATTCTGACAAATATGAAAGTGAAAAGACTCTGTGAGCATTAAATTCTATCCTTTGTGGACCAATAGGGACAGAGAAATAAAACTTTCCACCTTCTTTTAGGATTTGAGACAAATTTTCAAAACCGGTTAAGTATCCATTCGAATCAATTTTATCACCATATCTTCCGAGACCAAAATGTTCTAAAGTATGTAAACAGGATAATGAGTCTGTGTAGTTTATTAAATTTTCATCTAGCTGTTCCATCAAATCAGCTTTTACAAATTTAACATTCTTTACTTTTGTTTTAATGTCTCTAATGTCAAAGACTTCTATTTCTCTAAAAGAAGCTATATGTGAAACAAAACCATCAATTCTGGAACCAACATCTACGTGTTTTTCAGGATTTGCAGAGAATATCTTTTGTGCAACTAGTAAGTCTTGATGAAAATAATGTCCAGTTGCATTACCTCCCTCTTCATCTCTATCAAACAGACAAGGATAAGAACTACCAAAGTTGAATGAGTTTTGTCCTTTTATAATATCTTTCTCTAATTCCTTTTTATCTTTATAATATCTAAGAACATTTGCTAAAGCCTTAAAAGTAAAACTAGGATTAATACCTAATGCCAAAGACCATTTCTTCAGAGTAAAAATAAAATTATTCATCTATTTTGTCAGCAAAATTGAGAGTAACCTTGGAATATCATTATTTGTATCATCATACCAATCTTTCATTTCAATTTGAGAAAATCCGGCAAGTTCTCCGGCTTCTGTGAAATTATCTTTGCTGTGATAGTAAGAAACTAAGCGTATCTCTTTTTCAGTTTTTATATCTACAAATCTTGCTACTGAACCTTCTTTTTGTTTTAAAGGATGTAATTCACTAACAAATAATTTCCCATTATCTCTTAATATTCTATAAGATTCTTCAAAAATAAAATCTATATTTTCAATGTGCTCTAGTATTAAATTTATAGAAACTAAATCACAAGAATTATTTCCAAAAGGCCAGGGTTCAGTAACATCGTGATTTATAAATTCAGTGTTATTATTCTTTACTTTCCCTTTAGCAATTTTTAACATCTCATTGGAAAAATCAAATGACTTCAAACTTCTACATTTTTGAGAGAACCAAGCAGAATTTTTACCTGTTCCGCAGCCGGCTTCTATAATATCTATCCCATCAAGCACAGTTAATAAATTCCTTACAACTTTTTCATCCAATGATCTTGTAGGATTTTCAACTTGGTCGTATGATTCAGCCCAATTATTATATGCTTCTACAGTTCTCATCTATTGTTCTATAAAACTATATACTACATTTACATTTGTAGTTATTGTAATGTGTTGTGATATATTGATCAAACTAGCTTCAGGGTCCATTGAAGCTTTTAGCATTAGGTCATTCCTAGGATAAATAACCGGATTGTTTGAACTTACACTTACAATTTTTCCAATTTTCAAATTTAAATTATTCGCATAAAGTTCTGCCTCTTCCCTAGCATTTCTCAAAGCATTTTTAACA